>OHAM01001527.1_pt1 | contig 14322 bp, 8 predicted proteins | sample 1577161 | NCBI WGS metagenome assembly OHAM01 (sample SAMEA3541583, study PRJEB24748) | human gut metagenome | biome: human gut; feature: human-associated habitat; material: faeces | place: China | collected 2012
CAGGCTGAGTAGCTCGACTTTATCCCCTAAGATAGCAGATACTTCTTCCAGCTTATGTGCATTATTGGTTGCGAAAACAAGTTTACGTTTCATTGTATGCAGTTTATTTTATTTTCAGGCGGTCGAATCCTTCACCATATACACCGATTACCGAACTCTGCGAGATAAAAGCATTCGGATCGATATCTTTCACTAAACGGAAAATATCGAGTGACTGACGTTTGTAGGCAAGTACAACTAATACCTTTACATTATTCTGGCTGTACCAGCCCAATCCGTCAAGTACGGTCACTCCCCGATGGGTTTCTTTCGTAATGCGGTCGGCAATCTTTGCATAATCTTTCGAAAAGATAAAGAACTGTACCGATTGACGGGCGCTGTTGACTACATAGTCCAGAACGAAACCGATGATAAACAAGGTAACGAAACCGAATATCACTCTGCGCCAGTCGTTAAAGATGAAATAGCATGAACTGATGATAATGATATCACAGAACATGATCATTCGTCCGAGAGTAACGTCCTTATATTTATTAACAATGGCTGCAATGATATCGGTACCACCTGTGCTGCCGTTATTATTAAATACCACCCCTAATCCGAGACCACACATGATGGCTCCGATGATGCAAGCCATAAAGTCCTGCCCTTCTCCTACCAACTGAAGCGGAGCTCCTTTATCGTCCACAATGATCAGTTGGAAGAACCATAGGAAGAAAGTGAGCATAAAGATGGCGTATGTCGTCTTTATACTGAATTTCGGACCGAGTATCTTAATAGCAAATGTCATCAGGACAGCGTTGATGATGAAGTAGGACCATTGAATGGGGAAACCTGTTGCATAATAGATGATGGCACCGATACCGGTTGTTCCACCTGTAGTGATCTGATAAGGAATCAGAAAAGCTGTCCAGCCTAATGCATAACTTATCAGTCCGAGAGTGATGAAAATATAATCTCTCAACTCTCGCATTACATCGGATTTTGTGGGTTTACTAATCATTTTGTGTGTAGGTATTAAATAACAATGTTAACAATCTTCTTCGGGACTACGATAACTTTCTTCGGTGTTTTGCCTTCTGTCCATTTTAACGAGCGTTCGTCGGCAAGTACAGTGGCTTGAATCGCGTCGCTGGCGGCATTAGCCGGAAATTCCATATTGAAACGTGCTTTACCATTGAAAGAAATGGTGTAATTAACCGTATCTTCTACCAGGTATTGCTCGTTGAAAGCCGGCCATTGTGCATCACATACAGAGGTGGTGTTTCCCAGTGTATCCCATAACTCTTCGCATACATGCGGAGCAAAAGGTGCAAGAACTACGATGAGTTGCTCCAATACCTCTTTTTTATTGCATTTCAGACTTGAAAGTTCATTGACACAGATCATGAAAGCACTTACTGAAGTGTTGTAAGAGAACTGTTCGATATCACCGGTTACTTTCTTAATCAACTTATGGAGTGCTTTTAGTTCTTCTTTGGTAGCCGGTTCGTCTTTTACCAGATATTCGCCGTTTCTGTCATAGAACAATGACCAGAATTTTTTGATGAAACGATGTACGCCATCTATTCCGTTCGTATCCCAAGGTTTGGACTGTTCAACCGGTCCGAGGAACATTTCGTACATACGGAGTGTATCGGCACCGTATTTTTCAACAATCATATCCGGATTTACCACATTGAACATAGATTTACTCATCTTTTCAACAGCCCATCCACAGATATACTTGCCGTCTTCCAGAATAAATTCGGCAGTTTCGTATTCGGGTCTCCAAGCCTTGAAAGCTTCCAGGTCGAGGATATCGTTGGATACGATGTTGACATCTACGTGGATAGGAGTAACTTCATATTGATCTTTCAGATTGAGAGATACGAAAGTATTGGTATCCTTGATACGGTAGACAAAGTTACTTCGTCCTTGTATCATTCCCTGATTTACAAGTTTCTGGAAAGGCTCTTCGGCTACGGAGATACCCCAATCGTGCAGGAACTTATTCCAGAAACGTGAATAAATCAAGTGTCCGGTAGCATGTTCCGTACCTCCTACATATAAGTCTACATTTTTCCAGTACTGATCCACGGCGGGAGAAACGAGAGCTTCGTGATTGCGCGGATCCATATAGCGCAGATAATAGGCGGATGAACCGGCAAATCCCGGCATCGTATTCAGTTCCAGTGGGAAAATGGTTATATTATCAATGTTTTCATTGTCTGTCACGCATTTGTTGACAGTGTCCCATGCCCATTTAGTGGCATGTCCCAATGGTGGTTCACCGGTTTCGGTAGGAAGGAATTTGGCTACTTCCGGCAATTCCAGCGGGAGGCAACTTTCATCAATCATGTAAGGCATTCCGTCTTTGTAGTAAACCGGGAATGGTTCGCCCCAATAGCGCTGACGTGAGAAAATTGCATCACGCAGACGGAAATTGACTTTCACACGGCCTAATCCGGTTGCCTTGATATATTCTTTAGTTTTGGCGATTGCTTCTTTTACGGTCAATCCGTTCAATACGAGTCCACCTTCGGGAGCTCCCGGATGGGGAGAATTCATCATGATGCCTTCTTTGGCGTCGAAGCTTTCTTCACTGACGTCGCAACCTTCGATCAGCGGACGGATTTCCAGATTGAAATGTTTGGCAAAAGCATAGTCACGGCTATCGTGTGCAGGAACAGCCATGATGGCACCTGTACCGTAACCTGCTAATACATAATCGCTAATCCATACCGGTATGGGTTCGTTGGTCAATGGGTTAATGGCATAGCTTCCGGAGAATACGCCGCTTACGCTGCGGTCGGCAATACGTTCGCGTTCGGTACGTTTTTTGGTACGGTCCAGATAAGCATCTACTTCGGCTTTTTGTTCCGGAGTGGTCAACTTGGCTACCAATTCACTTTCCGGGGCAAGCACCATGAAAGTAACTCCAAATACCGTGTCGGCACGGGTTGTAAAGATAGTAAATTCAATATCCGAATCTTTCACTTTAAAGTTCATTTCAGCACCTTCGCTGCGTCCTATCCAGTTGCGTTGAGTCTCTTTCAGCGAGTCGGTCCATTCTACGGTTTCAAGTCCGTCGAGCAAACGCTGTGCATAAGCGGATACGCGCAGGCACCACTGACGCATCACTTTTTGAATAACGGGATAACCGCCTCTTTCGGAAACACCGTCAACTACTTCATCATTGGCAAGTACGGTACCCAAAGCCGGACACCAGTTTACCATTGTATTGCCCAAATAGGCTATACGGTAGTTCATGAGGATTTCCTGTTGTTCTTTTTCGCTTTTAGCATTCCATTCGTCGGCAGTGAAGTCCATTTCTTCGCCACAGGCTACGTTCATACCTTGTGTTCCGTTGGTACTAAAAGCTTCTATTAACTCTTCGATGGGACGTGCCTGTTTTTCATCATTGCAATAATAGCTGTTGAACATTTTGATAAATGCCCATTGGGTCCAATGATAATATTCCGGATCGCAAGTGCGAATTTCACGATTCCAGTCGAAAGAGAAACCAATCTTATCTAATTGTTCACGATAGCGGTTGATGTTATTAACAGTGGTAATTGCAGGGTGCTGTCCGGTTTGAATAGCATATTGTTCGGCCGGCAGTCCGTAAGCATCATATCCCATCGGGTTCAATACGTTAAATCCTTGCAGGCGTTTATAGCGCGCATAAATGTCTGAGGCAATATATCCCAGGGGATGACCTACGTGCAGTCCGGCACCCGAAGGATAGGGGAACATATTGAGTACATAGAATTTTTGTTTGGATGCATCTTCATTTACCTGGTAGGTATGGTTGTCTACCCAAATTTTCTGCCATTTCTTTTCGATCTCCCTGAAATTATATTCCATAGCGATAACCTTTTGTTTATAGTGATTTATAATATATGCTTTATATGAGGGAGCAAATTTACATGATTATTTTCAGATAACCACGAAGATAGCTAAAAAACAAAATAGGTATGAAAAGGAAGAATCAGAAAATAAAAATCTTATATTTGTTGATAATTTAAATTTTAGTATTTATATTTGTAATCATTGATTAGGTATATGATTACTCAAAAGATAAAAATGATGACATTCATTCAATAGGTTTGAGCACGAAGATGTGCTGAAAGGATAACGAATCGGGATATAGTCTTTGTAAACTATATCCCGATTTCTTTATTATTTTTCTGCTAATATGATCACCGGATTTTCATCATTCTCTTGTATTTCATACGAAATCAGATATTTTCCGTCGTCAGACATACACTTAGGTATGAATGAATGTTCTTCCGGTATGGCGAATGAATTTTCCGGGTAAGAAATTTGAATGCTATTGGATTTCTTTTCTTTCAGGTCATAGTAAAAAAGATAATTCTGTTTATTGGCCCTTGCAGAAAAGAAAAGTTTATTATCCCATTTTCCGATGGGAGTTAAAGTCGCTGCATTGTCAAAGACACTTTTTCTGGGATCGGTTAATGTGTAGCGGGCATCTTCTGCTATTTTGTATTTTCCTAATTCAATGTACCAACGTGGAACGGGTTGATATTGATTATCGATGGAAAAAATGGTATCGTTGAACATCTCTTTAAAGAAAGTCCGGCCATTTGCATGGAATGGATAGCATTCATTGTAGAATACCATTGTCATCTCTCCTTTTTGAAAGGATTTGCCATAGGGTATTTTAGCCAGGATGGTGCTGTCTTTGAATAGGTAAATTTTGTGAGGTTCATTTCCGGTAATATTCTGTATATAACCGGCTTTTATATTATTACCTGATGCAAGGGGAAATACTTCTTTGATATTGCTTTCCGGGATCGGTTCGGTCTTTATCCATTTTCCGTTCCAGTTATATGTTTTAATTTTGTTGGCTATGTCGAAAATGTGAATGCCTTCATCATCTGTCCAAGCATTATTAATGCCGCTATATTCGGTGGGACCTCCTCCTTTGCTACCTATGTTACAAATAAATTTGCCCGACAGATCGAAAAGGGATAAATTATTGTGATGTACCAGTATTTTGTCTTTATGTAGGATTGTTGCGCGGATATTACCTATCAGTACGGAATCATTGGTTTCTAATTGGACAAAGTGTATGGATTTTGCCCATTCTTTCAAAGGGATCTTTTCCGGTTGGCCGTCAAAAAGGGTAGAGAAGTCGATAGTCTGACATTCGGTAGTAGATTCTTTGTTACATGAAGTAAACATGGAGCAGACAAACAGGGAGAGTACAAAGAAACAGGCGGATTTGTTTTTCATAATTGTATTGTGTAACGGATTAATTAAGGGATCTAATATAGGTATTTAAATTATCGGGAAATCATTAACCGACCAAACGTTAAGGTTTTAAAAGCTTTTTTAGAGAAGCCTTATGGAGGGGGATAGATAAGTACGGGCATAAAAAAAGGAGCAACGCCTTGCTCCAACCTTTGTTAACCTTAAATCTAATACTATGAAAAACACAGTTGCAAAGGTACGGCTTTCTGCGAAAATAGCAAATAAACCAAGTAAATTAGTATGTTTTATAACACGTTTTAAGAAAATAATGTGATTTGTTAAGTGTTGAAAGCTCTGAAATTCTATTTTGGGGTGGATCGGAGACTGTTGTGATTCATACTTCCTCCGGTTGAGAGGATGTTGGGATATGGACATAAAAAAAGGAGCAACGCCTTGCTCCAACCTTTGTTAACCTTAAATCTAATACTATGAAAAACACATTGCAAAGGTACGACTTCCTGCGAAAATAGCAAGTAATTCGGATAAAAATCGGTGTTTTATAATATATTTTAAAGGATATAATAAAGTTATTAATAAAACAGACTCTTTTTGAAAGGTTTATTTAGAAATGATGATAGCCAAACTTATTATCGGAATAAGGGGCAGACCGATCAATATACATTATTTTAGGTATGGTAAAACTGTCTGTTAGGATAGGTAGATTTGAGGGAAACCGCTATCTTTGCCTTGTTATTTATGAACTTAAAAAGAAGACTATCCGTGAGCAATGATATTGAATTAACCCCGATGATGAAACAGTTTCTTGACCTGAAGGCTAAGCATCCGGATGCAGTGATGCTGTTCCGGTGCGGAGACTTCTATGAAACTTATTCTACCGATGCGATTATTGCAGCTGAAATATTAGGAATTACTCTCACAAAACGTGCCAATGGAAAGGGTAAAACCGTTGAGATGGCGGGATTTCCACATCATGCGTTAGATACATACCTGCCGAAATTGATCCGTGCAGGTAAGCGGGTGGCCATATGTGACCAGCTTGAAGATCCTAAGACAACGAAGAAATTGGTGAAGCGTGGCATTACGGAGTTAGTTACTCCGGGTGTTTCGATCAATGATAATGTCTTAAATTATAAGGAAAATAACTTTCTGGCAGCTGTTCATTTTGGAAAATCGGCTTGTGGTATTGCATTTCTGGATATTTCTACCGGAGAGTTCCTGACGGCTGAAGGACCTTTTGACTATGTAGATAAGCTGCTGAATAATTTTGCTCCGAAAGAGATTCTTTTCGAACGTGGGAAACGCGGAATGTTTGAGGGAAATTTCGGAAGTAAGTTCTTTACTTTTGAACTGGATGATTGGGTATTTACCGAATCCAGTTCCCGGGAGAAGTTGCTGAAGCATTTTGAAACAAAGAATCTGAAAGGATTCGGGGTTGAGCATCTCAAGAATGGTATTATAGCTTCCGGAGCTATCCTGCAATATCTGGATATGACGGAACATACACAGGTAGGACATATCACTTCGCTGGCACGTATCGAGGAAGACAAATATGTGCGTCTTGATAAATTTACAGTGCGTAGCCTGGAGTTGATCGGTAGCATGAACGATGGTGGCAGCAGTTTGCTTCATGTTATTGACAAGACTATCAGTCCTATGGGAGCCCGTCTGTTGAAGCGTTGGATGGTATTTCCTTTAAAAGATGAGAAACCCATTAATGACCGGCTGAATGTAGTAGAATACTTCTTTCGTAAACCGGATTTCAGGGAGTTGATTGAAGACGAACTGCATCGGATCGGAGATTTGGAACGTATCATTTCAAAAGTAGCCGTCGGGCGTGTTTCTCCTCGTGAGGTAGTACAGTTAAAAGTTGCTTTACAAGCAATTGAACCTATTAAAGAGGCTTGTCAACAGGCCGATAATCCGAGTTTGAACCGAATCGGTGAGCAGTTGAATCTTTGTATTTCTATTCGTGACCGGATTGAAAAAGAGATTAATAATGATCCTCCTCTGTTGATAAATAAGGGGGGAGTCATAAAAGATGGTGTAGATACGGAATTGGATGAGCTTCGGCAGATTGCTTATTCTGGCAAAGATTATCTGCTTAAGATACAGCAACGTGAAAGTGAACTGACAGGAATACCTAGTTTGAAGATTGCTTATAACAGTGTTTTCGGATACTATATTGAAGTGCGGAATGTGCATAAAGATAAAGTGCCGCAAGAGTGGATACGTAAGCAGACGTTGGTAAATGCGGAGCGTTATATCACTCAGGAACTGAAAGAATATGAAGAGAAAATTCTGGGTGCCGAAGACAAGATCCTGGTATTGGAGACTCGCCTGTATACAGAACTTGTACAGGCATTGAGTGAATTTATACCTGCCATCCAGATCAATGCTAACCAGATAGCCCGCATTGACTGCCTGCTTTCATTTGCCAATGTAGCCAAAGAGAACAATTATATCCGCCCGGTGATTGAAGATAATGATGTATTGGATATTCGTCAGGGGCGGCATCCGGTAATTGAAAAGCAACTGCCTATCGGAGAAAAATATATAGCTAACGATGTGTTGTTGGATAACGCTACCCAGCAGGTTATCATTATTACCGGTCCGAATATGGCCGGTAAGTCGGCCCTGTTAAGGCAGACTGCATTGATCACCCTGCTTGCCCAGATTGGTTCGTTCGTTCCGGCCGAAAGCGCTCATATCGGATTGGTAGATAAGATTTTTACTCGGGTCGGTGCCAGTGACAATATCTCTGTAGGAGAATCTACTTTTATGGTCGAGATGAATGAAGCGTCTGATATTCTGAATAATATTTCTTCCCGAAGCCTTGTCCTGTTCGATGAATTGGGACGCGGAACTTCTACTTACGACGGAATATCCATAGCTTGGGCTATTGTAGAGTATATCCATGAGCATCCGAAGGCAAAGGCACGTACACTTTTTGCTACTCACTACCATGAACTGAACGAAATGGAGAAATCCTTTAAGCGTATTAAGAATTATAACGTATCGGTTAAGGAGGTGGATAATAAAGTTATTTTCCTCCGGAAACTTGAAAGGGGCGGAAGTGAGCACTCGTTCGGTATCCATGTGGCCAAGATGGCAGGCATGCCTAAAAGTATTGTGAAACGTGCCAATGAAATTCTGAAGCAACTCGAATCTGACAACCGCCAGCAGGGAATTTCGGGTAAGCCGCTGGCAGAAGTCAGTGAGAATCGCGGAGGTATGCAGTTGAGTTTCTTTCAGCTTGATGACCCGATTTTGTGTCAGATCCGGGATGAAATACTTCATCTGGATGTGAATAATCTTACTCCGATTGAGGCATTAAACAAACTGAATGATATCAAAAAGATAGTCAGGGGAAAATAATTATTTAAGAAACTCTTCCACCTTTTTATAAAACAGGGATAAGTGATGTCCGTCTATAAATCCATGATGAATGGTCATAGCGATGGGCATCACTAATACACCACCTCTTATAACGGCTTTACCCGCATTCATTAACGGGTAATTACCACCGTGACGATGTTCCTGCGTACAAGTCAGTGAGGTGAAATATAAATCGGGAGTAGCGCTGAGGAGCACTACATCCAGTAAATCACTACCTCCTGTCTTTTCTGCTTCATAAGGATCTTTATCCGGATCTATTCCGCTAATGATGGCTTTGGCTTCTGTGTAGAAAGTCTTAAAATCAGGATACCAGGGAAGTCGTACAGTAAAAAAACGTCCGTTATCTGCCACTTTAATGGGAGTCAGCATATCCACTGTATCGAAATAAACTACCCGTCCTTCAGAATCAATGCGGAATCGGAACTCTTTGATTTCATTGACAGCACGCAACACGGCATAAAGGTAGTGCAGGAAGAAGGATTCTCCGGCGGCTTTGGCACGTGTTCTAGCACCCGAACATTCTACTTCTGAAGTAATGGAGATAGTGGGATTCTGGAAACCAAGGAAAAATTCATAATTTTCTTTTCTTTCCCAGGTTTTAATATCAATTATATGTTTCATTTTACACTCTTTTTCTTTCCGTAGAAAAACATAAAGTAAATGCCGATAATTACGAACGGGATGCTTAACCATTGACCCATGTTCAGTGCCATGCTATTTTCGAAATCCACCTGATTTTCTTTCAGGAATTCTACAAAGAAGCGGAAAGTGAAGATAGCTGTCAGGCAAAGTCCGAAGAAGAACCCCCGATGTAGTTTTTTGCTATAGTTCTTATAGAGGAACATCATTACCAGGAAGAGGATAAAATAGGCGATTGCTTCATAAAGTTGTGCCGGATGCCGTGGTTGCATGTCTACTCGTTCGAAAACGAATGCCCAGGATACATCGGTTACCTTACCTATGATTTCGGAATTCATCAGATTGGCAAGGCGAATGAAACATGCCGTAATAGGAGTGGCTACGGCAATCATATCTACCACATCCATATAATTCATTTTCGTTTTGCGGCAATAGAGCCAGAGAGAAATGATCAGCCCGAGGGTACCTCCATGACTGGCCAGTCCTTCATAACCCGTGAACTTCCATCCACCTCCCGGAAGAAATTTAACCGGAAGTATCATTTCCCAAAAATGATTTAGGTAATATCCCGGATCATAGAACAGGCAATGTCCCAGTCGTGCCCCGATCAGGATGCCGAAAAAACAGTAAAAGAAAAGCGGTTCGAACTTCTTTTCGTCTATCTTCTTATCACGATATTGATAGTGCACCACTATGTAAGCAAAGAATATTCCGATAGCCCACAATAGTCCGTAATAACGGATTGAGATGCCGAAAAGATTAAATAATTCCGGATTTGGGTTCCAGTTGATAGATAAAAGAAGGTTGTTCATATTGATTTCTTTATTGTTTGATGAATTTTTTAGCAACTTCCCGATAAGTAGGCACATCGATACCTTGCTCTTCGGCTGCTGTTATCATGTCAAAGAGCAGACCTTGTACCTCTGATTCGTGTCCGCGTGCTATATCTTTTTGCATGGATGCTGTGCTTTCGGGAGCCAGTTTATCAATTACTTTCAGATTGTATGTGACTATGTCTTCTTTAAATTCAATTCCGAGTTTCTTTCCCAGAGCAGCGCTCTCGGTAGAGAGTCCGATAAAAGTATCGCGCACTTTGCCGGGTTTCTGAACTTCTCCCATCGGGACATCGAAATAAGCTCCGGTGACTGCCATGGCTGAAATAAACGACCATTTAATGAAGGTATCCCGATTGATGTCGGGAGAGATTTCTGCTTTGATGCCGCTTTCCTGCAAGTCCCTCTGTACGGCCTCCATCAGCCCTGCCGGAACAAGGATTCCCCGGTGTGCACCATATACCAGACGAAAGATGGTTCCCATCTGAGTGATTTCGCCCGGTCCGGAAACAAAGCCTACAATGTAGATACATCCGTCCAGTACGGTGACTCCCGGTACGAGACGTTGGATGCGCGGTCCTGTGCCGTATACATTCAATATGGGAATTACAATCGTTCGGTCGTGGGCTGCCCGCTTGATAAGCTCTGTGATAGAGTCTACGGAATACCATTTGACACATACAAATATCACATCAGCTTTTCCGTTATATTCTTCTGCCGTGCAGGCATTTATCCGTAGAGCATGTTCACCTTTCAAATCTGATTTCAATTTGAGCCCGTCTTGTTGTATTGCTTGCAGATGTGCTCCACGGGCAATGCAAGTGACGTCTTTTCCGGCAAGTGACAGAAAGCCGGCTATACTTCCGCCTACGCCTCCGGTTCCTGCGATAAGATAACGAAGTCTGTTGGTACTTTCCATATTTATTGATATTTTATGTGTTGCTTGTTAGGCATGATATCCGGTCGCAAAGATAATGATTTGCTTGAAGATAGTAGTAGAAAACCGGGAGTTTTCGTTGGAAGAGAGGAGGGATAACAACAGGAGGAGGTGTCGATACTCACCACAGAGGGCGCTGAGTAACACGGAGGAGATTTAAAGTTGTTGATTATTGGTTTTTAAAAAAACTCTGTGATACTCCGTGTTACTCAGTGGTGAAAAGGGTTATGACCCTTCCTCTTCGGTTTATGAATGAAAATAGATGATTCCGGATGAGTTATACATTGAAACGGAAATGCATGATATCTCCATCCTGTACTACGTATTCTTTTCCTTCAACACCCAATTTTCCGGCTTCTTTGACAGCAGCCTCCGAGCCATATTGAAGGAAGTCTTCGTATTTGATAACTTCGGCACGGATAAAACCTTTCTCAAAGTCGGTATGGATCACTCCGGCACATTGTGGAGCTTTCCATCCTTTTTCGTAGGTCCAGGCACGTACTTCCTGTACACCGGCAGTGAAATAAGTCTCCAGGTTCAACAGTTTGTAGGCCGATTTAATGAGACGTGCCACACCCGATTCTTCCAGGCCGATTTCGGCAAGAAACATCTGACGGTCTTCGTAGGTTTCCAGTTCGGCGATGTCAGCTTCTGTTTTTCCGGCTACTACCAGGATTTCGGCGTCTTCGTCCTTTACTGCCTCACGTACCATGTCTACGTATTTGTTTCCATTTACCGCACTTGCTTCGTCCACATTGCAAACATACATTACGGGTTTACTGGTGAGTAAGAACAATTCTTTCGCTATTTTCTGTTCGTCTTTTGTTTCGAACGTTACCGTACGCGCCGATTTGCCCTGTTCCAACGCATCCTTGAATTGAACAAGTACATCATAAGCTTGTTTGGCGGCTTTATCTCCTCCGGTCTGAGCTTGTTTTTGTACTTTCTGGATACGGCTCTCGATGGTTTCCAGGTCTTTTAACTGTAATTCGTAATCGATGATTTCCTTGTCACGAACCGGATTTACACTTCCGTCCACATGGGTTACATTGTCATCGTCGAAGCAACGGAGTACGTGAATGATGGCATCGGTTTCCCGAATATTGGCCAGGAACTTGTTTCCCAGTCCTTCACCTTTGCTGGCACCTTTCACAAGTCCGGCGATATCTACGATTTCTACTGTTGTGGGGACGATGCGGTTGGGGTGTACCAGCTCAGCCAGTTTATTTAAACGTTCGTCGGGCACGGTAATTACGCCTACGTTCGGTTCGATTGTACAGAAAGGGAAGTTTGCCGCCTGTGCTTTCGCATTGGACAGACAATTAAAAAGTGTTGACTTACCTACATTTGGAAGTCCGACAATACCACATTGCAATGCCATAATATTATAGTCTTTTTTATATTATCAATCAGTTGTGTATTTCTATCAAATGGAAGAGTAATCCTGTAAAGTTGAAAAAGAGCAATTACTCTGATAATATTCCGTTTTGGGGTGCAAAGATAATCAATTTTAGGCTAATGCAGTCATCTGCTTTCTCTTTTTGTCCAAAACGGGGTTGCCTTTTACTACCTGGATCACAGACAATGAGAGAGAATTTGTGTCACTCTGCCGTCTTGAAAGAAATTTCGTAGGGTTTTATGGCATCTCCTTCCGGAGTGCGGAAAGAGAGTCCTAAAAGAGTGATTCCATACTCTTTCCCGGGTAACAATTCTACTCCGATAATCACGGTACGGTTGTCATTGGCGTAGTTGACATTTATAATTTTAGGCATTGCTTCCATTCCGAGGTGACCATAATTGAAAGAGTGTCCGCGGCCCACCAAAGGACGGTCGAAGTGGACAGTAATAGTTTTGATGTCGCTCCGAACGGTTGTATCGCCGTTGGTAAATTCGTCGATCGAAACTACTTTGGGACGGATAGAATCATAGTTTGCGGTATATTGGGCAAAGCCTGTATAAGCTTCTGCCAGCCGCGGCATATAGCTGTTGAGGGTCGGGTATGTCGTGCGGTCAGAGGAATACTTCTCGAGTTCATCGACCAGCTTGCTTATCCAGACAAAGCCACGTGTTTTTTGTATGACGGTTTCTTTGGTGATTTCGACAGCCGGGAAGTTATGGTCTTTCATGTATTTTATGACTGCCGCGCGTACCATTGCTTCGGTAAGGACAATAGACCATTGTCCATAGGCTTGGCGCGCCATCTGTTCGCCAACCGCAGCATAAATCTGTTCTCCGCTTGTGCGGAACATTTCCGGGTCGAAGTTTATGAATGAATGGTTGAATTCGTGGATTAAGATCGGCAAGATTAATTCAGGCGGATAAACAACCATTCCTACGGAATCGGTAACCCATGCTCCCATGACTGAAAAGACATTATGTATGTTTTCCTTGTCGGTGACACTCGGTCCGTAATTTCCCGGGCCATTGGACATTGAAAGTATAATGTGAAACCGGTCGTTGGACTTCTGCCCGTAGAAATCATTATACCATTGGGTATCTATGCTTTTGTAAATAGGCATAAAACGACTTACAGCCTCTTGATATAAGTTCTCGTTCGAGTGATAAAAGGCATCGAAACGACTGTCTTTGACAAACTTCTTTAGCAGTTTTATGAATGGGCCTACTTGATTCCGATTCCAGCGAGAGTCCAGTGAACCATAATCTGCGGGCAGATTGAACTGGTTATCGAGATTGATGGCCATACTCATCACTGCATCGTATGAAACACCGTCAGTCTTGACCAACGAGCGTGCGAATGATATAAGTTCGTGGTTTTTATAGGGAGAAAAATGCGATTCGATGCGGTCTGTGTAGAGTTTGAAATCGTTTCTGTTATACTCCGGATTACCCGTTAAACGGAAAATAATGCTAAGTAGTTCGACTCTTTTATCTACTGTCGGCCGGATGAGCATACTGTCAGTTTGTGCCTTTACTTGTTGCGCTGCACAGATTAGCAGCGTAAACATGATGAGGGTGATCTTTCTCATATTAAAATAAGTGTTTGGAGGTTATGATATTGACAAAGGTAATTAAATTGGGATTAATACAGTTATTTCTCTATACTTTTTTGATATTGAGTATATAAAGGAACGCATTATTTTTCAAACAGTGTCGTTATTGTAGTATATTTGCCCATGGAAGTTACGAAAAGAGTGTAATTTATTGGAAATGAGCATTGGGTAATCGCTCATAATAGTAATAGGTTACGAATTAGTTAGTTATCTACTGCATTATTCTTCTGTGCGTTGCGTAACCTTCAAAGAACTCTTCGTATGCAAAAGTAACAATAAAACGGGA
>OHAM01001568.1_pt1 | contig 14020 bp, 10 predicted proteins | sample 1577161 | NCBI WGS metagenome assembly OHAM01 (sample SAMEA3541583, study PRJEB24748) | human gut metagenome | biome: human gut; feature: human-associated habitat; material: faeces | place: China | collected 2012
CACCTAAGAAGGCCCCGTTCTCCATTCGCTTATGGTCAAGCACATATCCACGGATGGCAAACTGTCGGAGTATAAACGTACACCACTGACGGAACTGTGTGGCACGAACAGAATTAACACGATACCCGACACTAATAATGGCATCGAGATTATAATAGGTCGTGTTATAGTTTTTCCCATCCGAAGCAGTTGTTTCCATTTTGGAAACAACTGAATTTTCAACCAACTCACCACTCTCAAAGATGTTTTTAAGGTGCTTGCTGATTGCCGGAACTCCCACATCAAAAAGCTGCGATATAGCCTTTTGTGTTGCCCAAATGTTTTCATCCTTATACATCACTTGAATCCCATCCTCTTTGCCTTCAAGCATGAAGATGAGAAACTCAGCCGTACTATTTCGTATTTCTATATTCTTTGCCATAATTTAAATTATCACCTTCGCAATTATTCATTTCGATTTGCCATAACTTTCAATGGGGTCTGCCACCATGCTATATTCTTCTTCAGTTGTCTCATATGATTTGATTCTTCTATCCTCAAGATAGATGTGGCAAAGCATATATTCTAAAACCTCTAAAGTCTGTTGGCGGACTTTCGGTTTCAACTGACATTCCCAAATGGTAATACAATGCCACCCCATCGAAGTTAACTGTTGCCGTTCCTCTATATCTCTACTCCGATTACGCTCAATTTTATTCTTCCAAAACTCAACATTTGTCTTTGGTAGAACATAATATTTGCATCTTTCGTGACCGTGCCAAAAACAGCCGTTTACGAAAATAACAGTTCTGTATTTGCGTAAAACCAAATCGGGATGTCCAGGTAGTCGTGGGTGATTCAGCCTATACCGAAAGCCACGGCTGAACAAGAACTTTCTTACCAGTAATTCAGGTTTAGTATCCTTGCCCTTTATCGCACACATGCAACGATGACGTTGTTCCTTGGTCAATCTATCCATATCAGTACATTAGATGAAATATCTGTAATCGTACGTTCTACCATCGTAATGTCCCAATAATTGTCCAACTTGCGCCAATGTACTAGACGTATCAATTGTAGCTGGAAATTTTGTATAAAAATTAAAGGAATTCCAATTCATTTTGGTAAACCCAAGAATTTCCTTAACTATTGTTTGCATCGAACCATTACCATGATATTTAGTTATTCTCAAAGGCGAAGGTATGCCCCGTCCTCCAGGGAAGTAATTTCTATCTTGCCTTACTGAGTCTATCGTTCCATGTGTCCACAGCAAACATTCATATTGGGAGACGGGGAAACAAATTCCTCGCATAACCGGATAACTGGCATTAACAGGACATCCATTGTCTAAATATTGGTCAATACATTTTATGGAATCTTCCATTGTTATCGTTATCAAATCTATATTTTTGATTCCTGCGTGAGACAAAGCATCTGTTATACCTTTGATTTCTTCTTCTTTGAACGGTGTTCTTTTATGTACAACCACTCTTTGAGGCATCCTATCCATAGACTTCACAAATAATTCTTGAACATTGATACCTAATTTGTATGCTTCTTCATAAGACAGATAAGGATTATTCTTCCTATCTAAAATCGGATTGTCTATTTTGGATAATTTGTATCTTAATCCTTGCCCCTTGGAATTATATATATGGCTACATCCTACAACAATGTTCGTTTTGCCATTTGCTTCCTTCTTGACACTATATCCAATACCCGCATAAGCTGTATCTGCGTCCAAATCAGATAAAGTCCACGGCGTTCGCATCGATTTGACAAACAAAGCTAATGAAAGCCACCAATATATTGGGTTCTTCATATAAGTATTGAATATTGTTTTTTCTTCTACAAATTGTGTGGTAAATTCATACTGAGCCGCATATGCTTTTATATAACTGTGCATGTCAAAAGTTTCACCATCTTTTTTGAAAGAGCGATGGCGTTCCCATACTTTAGGAATAAAAATAACAACGATAATATTCGGATTGTTATTGGCAATTTTATGGGCGAATTTACATATGTTTTGCGCCAAACCTACAGAATCTTGTTGTATCTCACGACAGCTAATCCATAAATTAGAATTAACTGCAGGTATATCTAGCGAAGCTGAATAGATTTGCTCAAAACCTATATATGGCTGCAAATAATCTGTTTTTGGAGCTGTTATATTTCCATTTAGGCCATTAAGAAAATCCCGAAATTGATTTGTATAAGTACTCGGACAGATTACGCCAATTTTAACATTAGTATTAAAACTGGATTGGAATTCATAATCATATGGATTGTTTTGTAGAAGCCCTCTCATCGGATTAGTATCGTGGATTATTTTTCGAGATGTCTTACTACAAAAGTCAAGATTTGGCTCAGATATATAAATCCCAGAATATACTATTTTTTTATTAACAAACTGAGTTTGAGGTATAAGACCTTTTTCCGTATAGTCTACCGCAACCAATCCTCTATTATTACTTATTTTAAAATTGAAATTATAACCACTATTTAATGGATAATCAAATGCACGCTGATGCCCATTAAAAAGAATTTGTTCCCAAATAGAGATAATCTCATCATATTGAATATTGTGTTTTTTGTCAAGATATTCCAACATTAGATTCTTACGTCTGTCACTAGTGATATTTTCATCTTTAAAATACAATGTTGGAACAACAGACATAAGGGAATAATTCTTATTGTCCAAAAATACAATATCTATTTTTATTGCTTCGTAAACATCTTTATAATTTCCGAATTGACGTGTTTTATCCCAAATCAAACGTTTGGAAATAACCGCTTCTTTACCACAACTAGAAGATAGTCCACAAATCAAAGTTTTGATTACGACAGATTTCAGTGCCTGATTACCCTTCAATTCGTTAATTGACAATGGTAAACGAGATATACTATCCTCTTTAAGACAATCGGAAAATGCTTGATGTATATGCTCTGAATAGCCAAAAGCAAATACTTTCCCTTTATAAGGGATAGCAATAATATCCTTCCCTTTCATTCTGCTTTTGAGAAAATTCCACGGTGTCTCATTTTGAGGAAAAGCAATCTCAAAAGTAAATATATCAGAAGGAATAGAAAGCGGATACAGATTTGTTTTAATACACCCACTTGAATTCAATCTGTTCAAAGCAAATGGTGTAATTGAAATCTCCGTATTTGCTTCTTCCAGTATCTTATGAATTTCTTGGTATTTATCTTGCTCATCATTATATGTGGAAAGGAGTATAGATATCATTGTCTTGTCAAAACCATCCGTTTCAACAAATACAGCATCTCTTCCTGCATTTCTAGCAGCAGCAAGTAAGCTCTTAACGTCTTCATTTATAAATGAGCCATATCCACACCAATATAAACGGCCTGCCCCCGGATGACTAAAAGCTTCAGTCAATGCTTCCATCAAAGACTTATCTCTTCCACTGTATCCGATTACTATTAGATTTTTGTCTACAAAGTATTCTTTAAGTCTATGTTTAAATGTATCCTGTTGAGAATCTAGTTCTGTAGCAGTATTCTTAAGTTCAGAATATTTATAATCACCATGTAAGGCAATATATAATAATTCCTGGCTATTTTCAGTGCGATGAATACGTTCAGGATTGTCTAAATTTATATTTATTGGAGTTATGTTTGCTTGATGAGCCGCCCTTTCAACTAGTCCATCAAAATTTGTAGTCCAAACAGATTTTAAGATTCTATATTTATGCAATAAGCACAAAAGTTTATATCCGATATTCGGATTCTTATCAAAACATAGACTCTCAAAATATCTTGTTCTATCACCAGACAATGGGAATGCTTTTTCTGCATAGAAAACATATTCTTCATCAGATTTTTCTATTGGATAACCTCTTTGCTCATTAAGCCATGTCTGAATTTTTTTCCTGCAACAGTCAGAATGTATATCAAGAAATGCTTCATTTGTCGGGTTGTTTGTTACATATATAAGTTTTTTCCAATCCCAAATACAATCTTCCGCAGATTGGACGCCTGATGTAATGGACGCACCGGCTCCTAATAAGAACGCAAATGAGCCATTCTTACTTTGTTTGAAAGATCTTAAAAAAGCATCGAAATCCATTCTGAATTGTTTTTCCTCCATTGTCTTAAATCCTTTGTTCGTATAATTCCACCATCAAATCATTGGAAATCAACTCCCCCGGCTGCATTTTTATGCGATATATGGGAGTTCGACTACTGCCCAATGAAATAAAAGAGGACAGATTCAACTTCAAGCATAGTTTTCCGTTCTTAGTGCCAAAATATACTTTCTCCACTTTATAATAACCGTCAATCTCTCCGCCAACCATAGGCAAGAAATACTTGATATCCATCACATTGACAGATATCGGTATCTTCTCCATCGTATAGGTCTTTGCGATATGACTGTCAAAATCTGAATACTCTACATCGGTTCTTCGTACTAATCCAGTAAGGATATTCCTAATCTCCTGTTTCGGTTGTTGTTCCAAAGTCCCGACATTGTCAATGCTATTAACATGGAACTCTGTTTCAAGTTCAAACGGATCACTGATATGGAAATGTGTCTGTAAAGCATCCACCAGCTCTTTACTTTGAGCCGTTTCCCTTTTTACCGTTGCAGATTTTATTTTAAGAGACTTCCATATATCGGAATCTTCATCCTTCATCAGAGCAAGAATCAGATAATTACTGTCACTTTTCGGACGATACAATTTGCCGTTCAGTCGCTGGAAATTGTTTTGAATAAACCGATAGCAATCCATTCCTTCACGTGGCTGTAGAGTTCTGAATGTATATAGTTGGTTGAGAGTGCCTTGAATCTTATTTCTGAATTCTTTGCGGACATACTCTCGCCATGCTGCTTGTGCACTCTTATTGTTGCGACCATACAACGATACAATGTACAGGAAGTTTACATCATAGTGGCACAGCAACAGTGTATCCCTGTCAAACAAACGGTTCTCAAACTGGCGGTTAAGTTGCACTCCACCCTCCTGTGCTTTCAATTCTCTGTCATCAAAGGACAGGAATTTACTGCTGCCTGTCTTCTTATTGGGAATACGGGCACTGATAAAGAAATTGGGGATGGGATTATATCCTTCAGTCAATGAATCCCTTAACTGAGGATATTCTCCGTTTCCGTCACCATCCAAAAATAAATTCATATTCCACTGAATGACATTTCTGGCGTATGTATATTGTTTGTATATTGATTTGTCGCCGAGCTGTGTCCTGTCATTCTTGGAACGCTTGTAATACTTACTATCTCCGATATAATAGGTAAGTTCGGAAACCAAGTCAGATTGTTCAATCAGGCCTTGCCCAATAAACATATGGTCAACCAGCTTGCCGTCTTTTTGCTCTGTAAGTTCTTTCGGCAGATTTTGTTTGTCATTACCACTTACCAAAGTATCAATCATGACTTCAAAGATGTGCTCAAAGTCTTTCGCCAGCAGATAATCTTCCGCCTGCCTGTTCATTGCAATCTTATACTCTCTGTCAAAGAATGCATAGCACAAATCCCATATCCGAAGAGCCTTATCCGAGAAATACTTGTACTTGATTTGTTTCAGTCGTCTGCATCCAAGATTCCTGTCAATATAAGACTTTTTCAACTTCTCGTAGCTGATAAGAGGATACTGAATATTGATTTCAAAAGAAAAACCGTGTGTCTCTCGGATGTAATTTAATATTGAGAAGTATATGACAAGCAGTTCTTCATCAAAGTTCACCATTTTCTTCCTATTTACAGGTTCAATGTAAACAGGGCTTCCTCTCTGTATAATGGCTTGCGATGAAGTAATGGTCTTGCCCCAGTTGATCTTGTTATAACCCGAATGTATGTTCTTGGCCACGAATGTAAAATAGTCCTGATTGTTTCTATTGAAATCCCTCAGTGCTATTATCACATCAAGTAGAGTGTTATGCTTCTGCTTTTTGCCTCGACTCTCAGACTGATATTCCTTGCTTTCAAGTATGTTGTCGTTATGTGTCTGTTTGTATACACTTATCGTCCGGTATATCCAGATCGCAAGTGAGGACAGGAATTCCTTGTATTCCTTACAGCCTTCTTCCGTAAACTTGGCTTTTACCGTATCGGACTCAAAGTCTATTATTTCCTGCGGCGAAGCACCGAATATCGTATCATCCCCACTTTCCTCGTTTATCTCGCCTGTCAATACGACTTTCGGCAAGAAGAACACAACATCTTTTGCCGCCTTGCTATAGCAATACCCGACATACCCAAATGAATATTTGTCCTCCTTTGCAGGTACAGACACAACATCATTGAGTACATTTCTGACTGTCAGATTGTCTTTGACTATCTCATTCAGTATATATGGGTATCCTTCAATAAACAGCAGCATATCCTATTGCATTTTTTCTACTTTCAGATTCCAGCTTTCCGGTATCATCTGGATAAATTTATCAATAATTTCAGTTCCTCCCCATCCTCTTGTTGAGACATAAATTTTCTCTTCGCCACAGTTTACAGATTTTACTCTATCCTTCTTATCTGTTCTTTTATCATATTCTTCCTGGGTTTCAATAAAATGAGTTACAATCTGGCCAAATTGGTTCTTCCAATTATTGACGACTTCCTGAGCTCCTAAATCAGGATTCTGCTCAACATATAGTTTTACCAGTTCTGCAGCAAGATTCTTTTTGGGATATTTACCACTATCATTATTTATTTGGTACTTTGTATAGTCTTTACCGTTGCTGTCGTATTCGTCATCCTCTTCTTCATTACCGACATCATTATCTTCTTCCACATATTTCTCTACTCCAAGATAATCCATCATTGCAATGAGTTTTGCTTTACTATCATCACAATATAGTTCTGAAAAAGAGATATCAGCAGTGTCACTTGTCTTGAAAATATCCCCTTCTCCATCTTTGCAGACATCATTCCACAGATAGAACAATATTTTGTTAAGCAAAACTTTATCGGTAATCACACCATCCAACGGATTAACGAAATAATCACCCAACATCTTATCTTCAGAACTGTTAGCACTCAATATTTTTTCATTGACTTTTCGTTGGAACGAAACCCAAGAATATTCCTTACCGTCAATGACTATCTTCCAGCCTGTATTCTTATACTTAATCGGCTCATACTCCCAATCCCAGCGACGTTTGAATGCACTGTCAATCGGGAACAACGATTGGTCAGAAGTATTCATGGTAGCATATATATAGAGGTTCGGCGGCAAGCAGAGTTCTCCGTCTTTTATGCCTTGATTGTCCTCACCGAGTTCCTCTTCCAAGAATGCTCTCAAATCCGCATCTGCCTTAATACTATACTCCGATTTGCCGGCAGCATCTCGGTCAAGCAGTTGGAACAAGTCGCCGAATATCTGAGCGCAGTTACCACGATTGATTTCTTCTATTATCAGATAGACATTCTCGTCTGTCTGATACGCACAAATATAAGCATTCAAGAACGACTGAGGAATGAATTTATAGGTAATCACATCCTCAAACAACTCCTCTCCATCTTTCATTCTTACAGTATCTTTCCCGAACAGACCATACAAAGGACGTTTCCCTTTTGTAGGTTTATATGCACCGACAAAGGTAGAGTAGTCGCTATCCGGATGGAATGTTGTTCTAAATATGTTTGCTTTCGGAACTTTTTTATCCGCAGGACACCCTTCGTATTCTCCAAGTATTTCTTTAATTTTATGCGATTTCCCTGTTCCAGGAGCACCATAATAAATTATTTGACGACTAATTTTATCATAAGACTCTGTTTGAAGTGAGACAACATCCTCTAATCCATCCTCTTTACCATCATTGTATGGCTCTGTCACATTATCTATTCTTACATCAAATATTCCATCTGACGCCTTCTTTATATTTAGATTTGAAAAGCCTCCAGCAAAATAGTTCCTTATAGTGAACTTAGTTATTTGAATAGCACCAGTATGATCCTTATACTCAACTTCCTTGAGTAGATTGTTGAAGTAAAAACGATTGTCTATTTCTCCATTCTTTTTTAGTACATCTTTTCTGGCATTCCATTTTTGGGTAAATGTATTTACTGAAACTCCATTTTCTTTAAATAAAGCATCAAGTATTGCTAATTGATCAAACACAAATACATCTGAATAATTTACAATATAATGATTAGCAGATTGGTCAAATTTTCGTGGAAGAATAGACGCTATAAACAATATCGCCTGTGTAAGATTTGTCTTATCAAATCTTACCGTTATCTGTTCTCCGCAATCTTGAAACAATTCGTAATGCTCATTATCTAAAAACAAATCAGTATTTTTAGCATCTCCTGCTCCAATATGACGATAACTAGCGTTAGTGTCGTTTATGTGTTTAGTAATTTCTTCCATATTATTGTCATTTAATTATTTTACATTTAATGAGATAGTACAACACCGCATATATTGTATTGACGCTTACAGCATTGCCAGCTTGTTTATAAAGAGAGCCATCAGCAACACCGTATGCGCTACCTTTTCGAGCGAACTCAGCAGGAAAACCCTGCAGCATAAAGGCTTCTTCTGGAGTAAGTTTGCGAATTGGAAGTTTGGCCAGTTCCTCCTTTGTCATTGTGTCAACAGGATTTATCTTACCATGTGACTCTATATAATCTTGGCTATAATAATTATCCTGACACGCTCTATGCATTTTATGCATAGTCGCCGTTAAAGGACGAGCTATCCTCATATTTATATCAGACTTGGATTTAAAGTTAGAAGAACCATCTGAAAGCAATGTTGGTTTTATGCGTTCAGAAAGATAGTACTTAGAATCCACATCCTGCATTAATACATCAGATATCGTTTCAAAATACTCCAAACTCGTTTCTTTATACATTTTATCAAACTCTTTCGCAATCAACTTAGACGAGAAGTCAAAATCGTTAGAAATTTTTGCAGTTGTAGCAAAAATTAACACTCTATTACGTGTTTGTGGCAAATGGAAATCTGATGTATTGAAAATATCGGCATAAACATGATAACCTATTGATTCTAATTCATGTTTGATTCTATTAAATGTCCTTCCTTTATCATGATTTCGAAGATTCTTGACATTCTCCAATAAGACATATTTGGGCTTCTTTATCGCCAATATATCCATTATACGGAAAAACATCTGTCCGCGATCCTCTTCAAATCCAGCTTGGCTTCCCATCATACTGAATGTCTGACAGGGAAATCCACCTGTCAGTAAGTCGAATTTAGGAAGAGATTTTATGTTCTTCTTATTACCGGTAAAAGCAACAATATCCCCCAGTACAAATTCATTTTCATCTATGTTATAATTTGCACGATAGGTCAATTCCGCCTTAATATCAATCTCTGAATACCCTACACAATGAAATTCCATAACATTGTCCTTTGTAAGAAGATCCATTGCCCTCCTAAAACCGCCAATACCAGCAAATAGTTCTAAATGTTTCATAAGAATTTCATTATACTACGTCCTATCACTTCAGCAAACTTCACTGGTACCGCATTTCCAACTTGTGCATACCATGAGTTTTGAGCTCCTTTCAATATAAAATCATCTGGAAACGTTTGTATGCGTGCAGCCTCCCTTGGAGACAATCCACGCGCTTCCCATGGATGAATATACATATTACAATCATACTTCATATGAGAAGTGATAGTTTTACATATTTGGTTCTCATCAAGTTTAAAGTACTTATCTTTAAATATGTTATTACGCCTTTTATACGGCATTATATCTTGTATGGATTCATGTAAAGAATTTGCGCCTTGAGGCAATCTTCTATAAATCTCAATATCACGTAAATTATTATATCTATTTTTGTGATTATATAATTTAGTAATAACTCTATCACCATTAATAAAGTGATAAAAATCTGTATCCGGATATGAAAAATCTCGTTCCGTAAATCCACACTCTTCAGATTCATACTCTCCTTGATTCTTTTCTTTTCTAGCTTCCAGATGTGGCAGACCAAACAATACATCTCTTAATAAAAAAGGATCTCTTTTGTAACGTTCAATTTCTGCAAAAATATCATTTGGAGCAACACCCATTCTGTTACCAATCATTATGAAACGTTCTCTATTTTGAGGTATACCAAAATCTTGAACTTTCAATAACCGATAATCATAAAGATACTCATCTCCTAAGTACTCTTTAAAATTGGCAATTATCTCATCGAACTTATTAGCCATTCCTTTTACATTTTCCATTATGAAAAATTGCGGTCTAATTTCCGAAAGGAATTGCAAATAAGCCTTATAAAGCTGATTCCTTGGATCATCAATAATCCTTTGCCTATTCGCCATAGAAAAGCCTTGGCAAGGAGGGCCTCCACATACTAAAGTAATTGGTCTATCCGGATTCTTAAGTGTATCTCTATATTTGTCTAAACAAGTATTCAATTCATTGATGTCTCCAATAAAATACTGTCCTTGTTTTAGACTATGATTAGCCAAGTAAGTAGATGCAAAGGTTTCAACAATCTCGTTCATGAACACAACTTCAAACCCTGCCTGTTCAAGCCCAAGGCTCAACCCGCCACACCCTGCGAATAAATCTATAAATGTATATTTTTTTTGTCTACTCATTCTACTTCATAATTAAAATCGGCCTCTATAAGGTCTTTAATATCCACTTTAAGCAGTTGGGCTATTTCTACAAACTGAGACATTGATGGTTGTATCTTATTAGTCTTCCATCGTGACACAGTCATATCGGTGACACCCATCTGTTCTGCCAGCCAACGATTGGTTATTTCCTTTTCCGCTAGAACTACACGCAATCGGTTTGAGCATTCTATTTTCGCCATATTGCTTCGCATTATATTTTCAAGTACAAAATTAAACATAAAAAGATAATATTCAAAACAACATGATAAGAATATCATATAACGTCGTTACAAAAAGCATTATGCTGCATAAACATAATGTTGATTCCACATAATTTGATCTCATTGTATCGGTCGCATCATCAATCTATCATATAATATGCAAAAATACACCTCTTTCTTTACTTTATAATAGGTTATTGTTTTTATTCGTCACCTTCATCAAGATAAGTCCAGTCTTTAGTTGCATATTCCTTCTCAAATTTCGTCAAGTCTTCCTTGATACGTTCACGGAAACTATCTTCGCTGTCATCGCCACTCATCATCCAATCTACACGAGTTGCATATATTTCTGCTATACGCATTTGCCGATAAGCCTCTTTCATAGCATTTATTGTCTCATCGGACAGTTCCAACACATCAGTTTCATACGGATAATGGTCATAATAACAATGATGTATTGAGTATAATACCGGGATTTGTTCAGCATCTGGAGTGCCAGACATATATCGCGTTGTTGATTGGAATATTATTCCTTCTATGAAAAGATATTGGTCTGCATATTTTTGTTCTGCCTTGACAATAGTTTTGTCTGTCATGAGAAAAAATTCCGCATCTTCATAACTAGCAAAACTCATATAGCTCATATAACTATGGTATGGGCCAATGCTGTCTTTCTCGTAAATAGTCCAATAATCTTTATGTATCTTCTCCGGTTTAGGTTGTAAAGCCCTTGCAATGTCACGTTCAATAGTATCTGCAATTTCACGCATTGCATATGTACTCCTATCAAAATATCCTCCACTCATAGTTGTTTTCCTCCTATCAAATTAATACTATCATATCGTTTATCCAACACTCCGGCAAACATATCCATCTCTCTCTTGGAAATTCCTAATCGTGTTGCCAATTTGCGCCATCCTTTTACAACTTCAATCACCTCCGAAATAATCTTTTCTGCAGTTTTTCGGTTAAGCATATAATCCTCGCAAGCATCAAGTAAAATACTTAAATCCGCTTTGTTGGAAGTTGATGAGATGAGCAGGCTTTGAAATTCACTCAAAGTAGGGTTCATATCGTAAGCTGGAGACAATATCCACCCTTTTGCAGTCAACAGGAAACCATGATTGCGGAAATGGTCATCGCTGTTACCAATGCAGATATTGAAGGCTACACGACGGAAGAGTTCCTGCAGATTTCGCTCTACGTCGGTACAGTTCTGAATAATGAAGTCAACTATATCCAAATAGCCGTGTCCAGTAGTTGCATTATCTCCATCACTTAATCCCAACAATGTCATTGCGGATGCAAAATGAATACGTTTGCTATCGTTTGTTCTATCGAAACGTTGTGACAGCAATGTATGATATTTCTCTCCAGTAGCCAGCACTTTGGTTTTTGCAGCGTTTACACCAGCTTTAGTAGCAAGTAAGCGACTAAAATGCTCCCAAAGTCCAACATCATAGTCATCCTTGCGCGACGGGAACTTAGCCACATAAAGGGTTTTATCCGTATCTACAACATTGGCTTTAGGACGTGCTCCTCCTAATGATGTACCAGGTTGCACAAGTTGTGCAATCCATTTCCTATCAGGAAGTATATTGTTTTCTTCGCTTTTCTCAATTTCCGCACTGGCTGCAATCAGCTCCCTTATATCAGTCAGAGGTGGGATTTTCAACGACTCACTTACATTTATAAATTCTCCGTCTTTTGACTCCTTGAAACGGAAAGCACCCATTCGGGAGAAATCATCGATACCAGTCAAAAAATCAAATGAAGACAATCTTCTTACAGGTCGCTTTTCTTCCGCTGCCGCAATTTGCTCACGACGCAACAACAAAGTTCGTCCCCAACGATCCGGCAAGGCATCAGAAAAACATCCGAATATATCCTTGTCCGGTTGTGTATATTGTTGTCCTGGGTAATTATTCAGGTCGTCACTTAAAAACAGATCGCTGTGCTGCCTTAACCATTCATTATTGAACGTAAAGCTATAACTATCCGTACCACGAAGAGACTCATATCCTAATTCGCCAATGAGTTCCACTTCTTTGAGCCAATCGAAATTGGCATATACATACAACTTTTTCATAGATTATTCTTTCTTGGATGCACGTTCTCTTGTTTTCAAACTCAAATCTTGCAAAGCTTTTCCCATTTTATCTTCTTTGGCAAGCAATAGAATATCATCGTCAAGTTGCAATGCGTACAAAACACGTAGATAGATCCCTATTGCAACAGTAGGAATCCCTTTTTCTATTCGGGACACAGTAAGCTGTGAACAGGTGGCACGTTCAGCAACCTGAGCCACACTCAGATTCCGACGTAAGCGAGCCAACTTAATCTGCTCACCTACAATCTGCATCTTCTGCTCCAATTTTCGGGGAAGCTTGGTTCCCATTGTATTCTTTGCCATTACTACATCAAATTAAGGTGCAAAGCAACTATGTTGATGACTTTGCTATAATCAACCTATCATATAATATGCAAAAGTAATGCTTTTTATTTACTTAATGATGTATTACACATAGAAAAATGCACGTCTTGGCATAATTAACCATATACATAATCTATTTTGAGCAAAAACTTCCCAAAGCTAAATGCTGTAATGTTGTTTGTAAGCACCATATACATCTATCAACAAACAATATGTCATTCGTTACAAACAATGCAAATTGTTCATCATACACTCATCATATCAAAGAACTATTTTGCTTGCCAAAAGAAAAAGATACCTCCACTCTCAACTTGACTTTAATGACCGTTATTATATACACGGGCAATAAAGTTAAGTCAAATAGAGGGAGAGAAGAAAATTAGTCTACTGGATATTTTTTCTTTTCGCCAGCGATCAATATCAGTCACTCAGTGTTCAATTTTGGAGGAACAACCAGCAATATAGACATAGGCATAACACCAGATGAAATGCTACGCAAGATCTTCCGTAAACCTCATAGCACGACTGGCAAATTTGCACCAAAAACCACCTTTTTTATCAAAGTCTTTTCATTTGTTTTCCTGTACCGGAAAAACGCATTATCTTTGCAAAAATTCAGCGAAGAATAAAGAGCAAAATCAGACTTTCCTACCGTTTAAGTTTCAAACTATTGGTAGTCAATTAGTCTAATATGCTGCATCGGAAAGTAAGTGGTGGTTACCAACAATTAGCATCTATCATCAACGATTATTAAGGCGTTCATTTTGAGCGCCTTTCTTTTTAGCCTTATAAGCGATGGT
>OHAM01001570.1_pt1 | contig 14017 bp, 10 predicted proteins | sample 1577161 | NCBI WGS metagenome assembly OHAM01 (sample SAMEA3541583, study PRJEB24748) | human gut metagenome | biome: human gut; feature: human-associated habitat; material: faeces | place: China | collected 2012
GTTACTTTATAAAAGAATCTATTTTCTGCAAAAGTAATAACTTTTTTATGATAAATCCACTAAAGCCAATCTCTTTTTTATTCACCGTCCGGTTTTATTTTGTCGAATATTCGGAATAATTCTTCTACCGACTCTGTTCTTAGCATGGCAATGCGGGTTTCCCGGAAATTAGGAATACCTTTGAACAGGGGAGTTGCAGCCAGGTGACGGCGTATGTGAATGATTCCCCGGCGTTCGTCCAGGCGGGCTACGCTGTTGAGCACTTCTTCGCGAAGCACATTCAGATACCATTCAAAGGTTTCGGGAGGAAGTTCGGTTCCTGTTTCCAGATAGTGTTTCACCTCGCGGAAGATCCAGGGGCGCCCGATACTGCCTCGGCCAATCATGATGGCATCTACTCCGTAACGGTCGAAACATGCTTTGGCAGTTGCTGCCGAGGTTACGTCTCCGTTGCCGATGATCGGAATATGCATGCGGGGATTGTTTTTCACTTCGCCAATAAGAGTCCAGTCTGCCTCACCGGTATACATTTGTGCCCGGGTACGTCCGTGAATGGCGAGTGCGGCAATACCACAGTCCTGTAGTTGTTCTGCCAGATCTACAATGATTTTGTGGTCGGCATCCCAACCCAGGCGGGTTTTTACTGTAACAGGTATCTTAACGGCATCTACTACGGCACGGGTGATTTCCAGCATTTTGGGGATATTCTGCAACATTCCCGCTCCGGCGCCCTTACCGGCCACCTTTTTTACGGGACACCCGAAATTGATATCCAGTATATCAGGTTGCGCCTCTTCTACAATCCGTGCTGCTCCTACCATGGCTTCGGTATCTTTTCCGTATATCTGTATGGCAACAGGACGCTCTTCGTCGCAGATAGAAAGTTTCTGCGTAGTCTTGTTGACGGAGCGTATCAGTGCATCGCTCGAAACAAACTCCGTATACACCATATCGGCTCCGAACTTTTTACACATCAAACGGAAGGCAGGATCTGTCACATCCTCCATCGGGGCAAGGAATACAGGGCGTTCGCCCAAATCTATGTGGCCTATTTTCATTGTTATATCATTTATAGTTATCGGTTGCTTTGTACTTTTGTTTAGGATGATTGGGAACACCGGGGTAAAGACGTTCGATAGTACCGTTTGCCAGCATCTTCGGGATAATTTTATTAGAAAGGTATTCAGATTTTCTATTTACCTTAACGGCTATTTCTTCCAACGATATATATTCCGGAGCTATGATTGCAATTTGCGATTCCAGTTCTTTAAAACTAAGTTTGTTTTTGCTTTTAACGGAACTTCCAACCTTTGGCTCTGAACTTCCAACCTTTGGCTCTGAGCTTCCAACCTTTGGCTCTGAACTTCCAACCTTTGGCTCTGAGCTTCCAACCTTTGACTCTGAACTTCCAACCTTGCTTTCCGAATTCTTCCTCTTCTCTTCCGGTTCATTAATATGGTATTTTGTTCCTCTTCCATTTCCTTCAGATATGAGATAATTGTCTTTGCATAAGCATTGTAGCATTCGGGTAATGTCTGAACGGTGCATCGGAACAACGTATTGTAGCTGGCTGTTAGTAATTGCTTTTTCATGGTAGCAAGTTACTAAGGTGGTAAGTTCATCTTGCGATAAGCTTCCAACCTTATCTCCAAATAATTCTTTTAGTCTAATGATAGTATCATCCGGTAGCAAACTAACCATCGGTAATGTCAGTTCAACTTTGTCCGGGCGATTATACTCTTCTACGTAGGGACTCTGCCAGTTGGCTTCCCTCCATCCTTTTATGATTTTGTTGACTCCGCTTCCGGCTTTCTCTGAAAACCCAATAAGCATAAACATTTTCTGTAATGCTTTGTTTCGACACACGCTATCTCCTCCCTGGTAGTATTGGGCTTTGCTGATCAGCATTGTTCCGGGATTTTTGAACCGGTATCTGTCTATCCACTGTTCTATGACGATATTTCCTTCTTCAGAGAAATCGCAGTGAATAAGGGTGTTGATAAAGGCTTCGCGTATAGCAATGTGTGTGGTTGTTTCATCAATTCTTATTCCGTCTTTTATCTGAAACGGTTTAGAAAGTAATGTGGTCAGTTTGGAGTAGACCCGACGATAAAATTGGAAAAGGTTCGTTTCCCAGGTTCCGTCAGGGCAAATTCTATCTGTCCATCTGATGCTGGAATCCTCCGTCAGATGCTCTCTGTAATCGGGGAAATAATTGGGGGCACATTCCGGATCGGTAATGCTTTCGGTTTTTCCGAACATGAGTATACCTGCCAGTGTAAATCCTTCTTCCCGGGTGTGCCGGTCTTTGCGATATGCTTCCAACTTAGTCAGAAACTCCAAATCGTTTAAACTAAGCCATGGATGTGTGGGTTTCAGGTTGGCAAAGAGTTGTCTGTACTGGGTCAAGGTTTCGTTGTCTATATCGTCCATGGAATAATTTGCAAGGATTCTTGAATCCCGGGGATGGCTTTCGTCTGAGTCTGCAATCATTCGTTTGACTTCTGTATCCGTACATTTGTAGTCGCCTTCATTATTGCGCTTGAATGTGTGTCCTCCAAAAGGGTTTTTGGTTCTGTAAATAGGGCGTTGAATGCGACTGGCACGGGGAACATAAATAATGAGTAGCCCTTTGTCTTTGTAACAACCTTCGTACAAGTCGTTGTCAGAGAGTAGGTTCTCATTGATACAATCCGGATTGTTTACCTGGTTCCAGAAGTCTTTTTTATATTGAATGATTTGTTCTTTGCTAAGTCCTTCGACGGTGAATTGCTGTTTGTGCTCTTTCACACCCAATACAATTACACCTCCATCTGTATTGGCAAACGAGGAATAAGTATCCCAAAGACTATTGGGAAGTCCGTCTTTTGCACTTTTAAATTCTAAGTCTACTGCTTCATCCTTCTGTATCAGGGAGTCTATATAATCAGTGAAATTCCATTCCTCCGGATTGCTCAGTATGATTGGTCTATCCATGTCTTCGTTCTTCTTTATTCTGTCATCGACTGCAAAAGTACGGAAAAAAGGTTACCTTTGCATCATAATTTGTTTATTACTGTATGAATCACTTTATGAATGATTTCGAGATAATGGCTCCTGTTGGTTCCCGTGAATCACTTGCAGCAGCCATTCAGGGAGGTGCCGACTCTATTTATTTTGGTATTGCAAATTTGAATATGCGTGCTCGTTCGGCCAATACGTTTACCATTGACGATCTGCGCGAAATAGCCCGGACCTGTGATGAACATGGGATGAAGAGTTATCTGACGGTAAATACAATTATTTATGATAACGATCTGGAGTTGATGCGCACTATCGTTGACGCGGCGAAAGAAGCCGGTATTTCGGCTGTGATCGCTGCCGATGTGGCGGTGATGAGTTATGCCCGCCGGATCGGGCAGGAGGTGCATCTTTCTACCCAGCTGAATATATCCAACATAGAGGCTTTGAGATTCTATGCCCAGTTTGCCGATGTGGTAGTGCTTGCCCGCGAATTGAATTTGGAGCAGGTGGCGGAGATCTATCGTCATATCGTAGAAGAGAATATATGTGGCCCTTCGGGCGAACAGATTCGTATTGAAATGTTCTGTCACGGTGCTTTGTGCATGGCTGTCTCCGGTAAGTGTTATCTTTCGTTGCATGAGATGAACAGTTCTGCCAATCGTGGTGCCTGTATGCAGGTGTGTCGCCGTTCTTATACGGTGCGGGATAAAGAGACGGATGTGGAGCTGGACGTCGACAATCAGTATATAATGTCACCCAAAGACCTGAAAACGATTCATTTTATGAATAAGATGATGGATGCCGGTGTACGGGTGTTCAAGATAGAAGGCCGTGCCCGTGGTCCTGAATATGTGCGTACCGTGGTGGAGTGTTATAAAGAGGCTATCAAGGCTTATCTGGACGATACTTTCACTGACGAGAAAGTGGCTGCCTGGGACGAACGTCTGAAGAGAGTGTTCAATCGTGGGTTCTGGGATGGATATTATTTGGGACAGCGTTTGGGAGAGTGGACTAAGAACTATGGTTCGGCAGCTACAGAACGTAAGATCTACGTAGGCAAAGGAATCCGTTATTTTAGTAATATCGGTGTTGCCGAGTTTCTTGTGGAAGCAGCCGAATTGAATGTAGGCGATAAGTTATTGGTAACCGGACCGACTACCGGAGCTTTGTTTGCTACCCTCGAAGAGGCACGTGTTGATCTTGAACCGGTACAAAACGTAAAGAAGGGAGAACGTTTCTCCATGAAACTCGATAAGATACGTCCGAGTGACAAGCTCTACAAACTGGTTTCTGTGGATGAACTGAAAAAGTTTAAAGGCGGGTTGTAAGGAGAGTTATAACTTTACAACCCTATCACTTTATAACATTACAACCATGAATTATATTTACGAGCTGGAGATGAAGGTACGCGATTATGAATGCGACCTGCAGGGCATTGTCAACAATGCCAATTATCAACACTATCTGGAGCATACGCGTCATGAGTTCCTTTCTTCTGTGGGTGTCAGCTTTGCTGCATTGCATGAGCAGGGAGTTGATCCGGTTGTTGCCCGTATCAATATGGCTTTTAAAACTCCATTGAAGAGTGGAGATGAATTTGTTTCCAAACTCTATATGAAAAAAGAAGGTATCAAGTATGTGTTCTATCAGGATATCTTCCGGAAGAGTGATGGCAAAGTGGTAGTGAAGTCAACCGTTGAAACCGTATGTGTCGTTAACGGGCGTTTGAGTGATAGTGAACTGTTTGACAGCGTCTTTGCGCCCTATTTGCAATGAGTAGCCGCGAAGAGTGCATTTGTAGCATTGCCTTGACGCAGGTTCCGGGCATTGGACATATCTGGGCAAAGAAGTTGGTGGATGGCATTGGAAGTGCTGCTGATGTTTTTCGTTTCCGGCAGGAACTTCCCGAACGTCTGCCGGGAGTGAACAACCGTGTGGTGGAGGCATTGGATTGCCCACAAGCATTGGTACGTGCTGGAGAAGAGTATGAATTTGCGGAGAAGAACCATATTCAATGTCTTACTTTGGTCGATGAACGTTACCCTTCCCGTCTTCGCGAATGTGATGATGCCCCTATTGCTCTTTTTTTCAAAGGAAATGCCGATTTGAATGCGCTTCGCATTATTAATATGGTAGGTACCCGCAACGCTACTGAGTATGGTAAACAGCTTTGTGCTTCTTTTCTCCGCGATTTGAAAATCCTCTGTCCGGAGGTACTTGTTGTAAGTGGGCTGGCTTATGGTATTGATATTCATGCACACCGTGCGGCCCTTGCCAACAGCCTTCCTACCATTGGCGTATTGGCGCATGGGCTTGATCGTATTTATCCTTCCGTCCATCGGAAAACTGCTGTTGACATGTTGCAGCAAGGTGGTTTACTGACCGAATTTCTCACCGGGACCAATCCCGATAAACATAACTTTATAAGCCGTAACCGTATTGTAGCAGGTATGGCAGATGCTACGATCGTCGTGGAGTCTGCTGCTAAAGGCGGTTCACTGATCACTGCCGATATTGCCGAAAGTTATCATCGCGACTGTTTTGCTTTTCCCGGACGTACGATGGATGCTTCTTCTATCGGCTGTAATCAACTGATTCGTGACAATAAAGCAGCTCTTCTTTTGTCTGCCGAAGATTTTGTGAAAGCCATGTGCTGGGATGCTTCTTCACAGTCCCGGAAAGCGGAGAATGTTCAGCGGAATCTCTTCCCGGAATTATCAGAAGAAGAACAGCGGATTATCTCTCTTTTGCAAGCACAGGGGGCTTTACAGATCAATACATTGGTAGTTGAAGCCGATATTGCTGTACATAAAATGAATGCTATTTTGTTTGAACTTGAAATGAAGGGGGTGATACGGGTACTGGCAGGCGGAATGTATCAGTTACTTCAATGATAGGCATAAAAAAAGGAGCAACGCCTTGCTCCAACCTTTGTTAACCTTAAATCTAATACTATGAAAAAAATCACAGTACAAATGTAAGGCTTCCACTCTATTCCTCCAAATATTTCTTTCAATATTGGTTCTCTTTTAAATTCTTTCACGGTTTTTCACTGTTATCGTACACAACCCTATTTAAAAGGGGGTGTCAGAGATCGTCCGGTATATAAAACTGCACGATTCTGATATAAGATCCGGTATGCTTTTTCGCGCTGGAAGTACTTAGGAGTAGCCTCGTTACTATTCCCCGGTATGGCTCGTTGTTTGAGTCAGGAAGCAACAAGCCGTTGGTCAGTATGCAACTGTGTTTTACATGTACATGTAAAGCAGTACGACATGCACATGTGGAACAGTACGACATGTACATGTCGAGCAGTGAAACATGTACATGTAAAACAACGTTGCATACCGGAGAACCATACGTTACTCTACGAGATAAGGTTTTATCCATACGGGGGAAGGCAGAGGCAGTAATGACAAATGCTGTTATCATCAGATGAAACACGGGCTTATGCGGATTTTCGCAGAATGGATGACGATTGTTGCTGCCATCCCTCTGCCTGCTGTGAAAATTAGTGCTAACCTGCATTGCAATAATCAGCATCGCCTGTCATATCTCCCCGTGTGGGAAGTACTCCGGAGTTGCAAATATCTGTCAATCATTTCACTGTATGAGACATTCTTTCTCAGATTTAGTATTGATTCTGCTTTATTCTGGAATCTCTTTTCTATATTTGCTACCTGTTTAATGTGTTGTTATGAAAAGCCGTATCTGCATCATATCTATTTTAGGATTACTTCTTATGATACCCGGGGCAAACTATGCTCAGGGCACTCGTCCTATTGTAAAGAAGGATACGGTAAGAAGTAGTTATATTTATTTCCCTTTCAATCAGGATGAGATAGATCCGGATTATTTGGATAATAGTGAAACGATTGCTGCCCTTGATGCTCTTTTTGCCGATTCTTTGGAAACGGCACATCCCGATTCTTTGATAATAACTTCATTGATAGTGCCGGAAGGCAGTCTGAAATTCAATGCCTGGTTGGCTGCACGGCGTGCCGAGGCAGTGAGAGATTATATAAACGAACGTTATCCCCGCCTGCATGCTAAGTTTGTGCTCTGTCGTAAAGAGACAGATTGGATGGATTGGCGTACTTTGATAGCGTCCGATCCGGGAGTTCCTGATCAGGAAGATGTGTTGCGTGTGATAGATTATCATCATTATGATCCGGCAAAGTGTGAAAAACTTTTGCAATATCTTAACGGCAAGAAACCCTATACGTATATTCAGGAATCGCTTTTACCTCGCTTACACCGGACGGAGATACAGGTGAGCTGGAATTATGCCGATTTGGTAGCTCCGTTGAACGGGGTAGAACCTGTATCCGGCTTTGCATCGACTGTCGGACAACAGTCTCCGGCTCTTCTGACAGAATCTATAGAACCGGAGGACGCCGGATCGGTTTTGATTACTCCGAAACGGCGAAAGACGATTCTCGCATTAAAAAACAATCTGCTTTATGACATTGCTTTAGCTCCGAATCTTGAGTTGGAGATACCCTTGGGACGTCGTTGGTCAGTGAATGCCGAATACAAATGCCCCTGGTGGTTGAATAATGAGCGTAATTTCTGCTATCAGTTAGTATCCGGTGGCATTGAAGGACGTTGCTGGTTGGGCAATCGCCGCACGCGTGATCCCTTGATCGGCCATTTCTTCGGATTATATGCCGAAGGCGGTAATTATGACTTTCAGTTTGGCGAAATAACAGGTTATCGGGGAAAGTATTATGCTGCCGGCGGTCTTAGTTATGGATATACCCGGCGCATAGGCCGCCATTTTTCGTTGGAGTTCAGCTTGGGGGTAGGCTGTCTGACTACTGACTTTCACACCTACCTTTCGGACCAGGGAGAACTAACCTGGAAAGACACACGCCGTATTGTTTACATCGGACCTACAAAAGTTAAATGCTCTTTAGTGTGGCTTATTAGTGTAAAACGATAGAAGTTTCGCGAATAGAAAAGTCCCAAACTTGCAAAAAACTTCCAATCGTTTCACGAACCCTTCCAGTGCCCTAAAATAGTTATCTAAGTATTGTTTTAGTTTATTTTCATCTTCTATATTTGTTGTATCAAAAGAAACAGAAGATGGAAAAAGTAAGAAAATCTTCTTCATGGAAAGTGCTGTGTCTTGTACTGTGTGAAGGAATAATCCTGTTGCTTTCATCTTGTTCTTTTCGTCCTATTGAGGATGACGTTGAGAGTGTACCCGATGGTACGGTTCATGTTAAAGTCAATTGGGGGAAATATAGTAAGCCGGAAGGAGAATGGTTGGTGTTTTATCCGGAAAGTCGTTCTTTGAAACCTTTTTCAAGAGAAGTTGGCGATGATGTTTATATCAATGATTTGTTGCCTGGTAAATATAAGCTGCTGTTGCTTAGTATGAACAAAGCAGAGACCAATGTGAAGTTCAGTAATATGGATGTGGCGGAGGATGCAGCGATAGAGTTATTAGAGCCGGGAGTGAGCGGTGATGTAATGCATCCGGAAATGATGTTTTCTTCTGTGGCAGAATTCAATGTCACCGAGACGAACGGGCCGTTAGTAGTACTCTCACCTCACCCTTTGGTATTGAAAGCTTGTTTTGAGATGCCAACAAGTAAAAAAGTGAAACAGGCTGAGGCGCATCTTATCGGGATGATCAATTCGCTGAAATTGTTCACTATGGAAATTGCTGCTTACTCTACTTCCGAGTGTTATCTTGATTTGATACCGGTATATAAGGAAGACAGAGTCTGTTTTGAAGGAAAAATGTTATTGCCTCTCCTGCATGAAATCAGTACTACAAGAGCAGATGTAGAGGGAAAGACTATCTTGGAAATGAGTTTTACATATGAGGATGAAGAAAAAGAAACAATAACGACAGATATCACTCAGGTTATAAAAGAGGTACAAGCCGAAGCACCTGTAGAGGTGACATTCAATTTATTGAAAATAGGTACGACTGCTACAGTAGTTAGCTGGGTGATAGAAACAGGAAATAGTAGTGTGATATAAGAAACAAATGAAACAATAATATAAACTTTTAAAGACAAAAAGTATGAAGACATTTATCTTTTCAGCATTGGCATTGGGAATGATGGCAAGTTGTTCAAACACAGAAGTAGAGGGTATAGATGCAGTTGATAATGGGGAACCGGTAGCGATTCAATTGAGTGCAGGGGTACAGACTGCAGCAACGGTTAGTCGAGCACTTATAGAGAATGGAAGTAAGTTTACTGCTACAGTTTTAGGTTGTGAGGCTACAGATGAAACTCAACCGACATTTGGAACAATTGATTGGAATATCAATACAGAGGAAATAACAGCATCTTCTACAGCGGTTAGCTTTTCTTTAAAAACGCCCCAATATTATCAATCCAATGGTAATAAAACTTGGATGAAAGCTATTTCACCGGTAGGAACGGTTAGTGGTTCTACATATACATTTTCCAGTGTATTGAATACAGTGGGAGATACTGATGTATTGGTTTCTAAAACTGTATCTGGGGATAAAGCAAATCCTTCTGTCTCTTTAATATTTGCACATGCTTTGGCACAATTTAATTTTATACTTGTAAAAGGGGATGGTTTAGAGGATAATGTAAAGGTAACAAAGATAACAATGAAAGGTGTACAGTTACCTACTGCAGTTAATTTGAGTGATAATTCATTAGTATTAGCTGGAGCGAATCCGATTGATGCTTTGGACGTTGATGCAGAAAATGGAACTGTGATCACGGCAGGTGGAGCTGAAATTAAATCTTCAATAATGGTTGCTCCTATTATTGCTACAGCATTAAAATTGGATATTGAAACGACAGCTGGAAATTTCACAGATGTAGCTGTTAAACCTGCAGCTGAAGCCACTAACTTTGAAGCAGGAACATCCTACAAAATTAGTCTAACTTTCCGGAAAAAGGCTGTAGTAACAGAAGCTTCTGTTACTCCTTGGAAAGAGGGTACAGGTTCTGGTACTGTAGAATAAATAATTATCGAATGATTAAGACCCCCTTCTTAATATCCATCATAGCACTATTAGCAAGCTGTACAATCATAGATACAGAGACTGATAGTGCTATGTCTCCCTCTGGCCCGAAGGAAATTCGTCTCAGTGCAGAAGTACAAAGAACGATAGCCCAGTCACGTGCAGCAATTGGTGAGAACGCCCCCTTTTCTGCAACTATTTTAGGTTGGGAAACTACTTCAGATGCTACCACCTATAGCGATGCCTCTCCTTCCTGGTCTACCGATACCAAGGAATCTATCATTGCTTCCCCGACAAAAGGTTCCGCTGTTGTTTTCAAAAACGAACAGTATTACCTTACCGATGGTGGTAAAACCTTTATGAAGGCATTCTCTCCCATTGGAAAGGTTACCGGACAGCTTTATACCTTTGGTAAGATTGAGGCAGACGGAAGTACAGACGTACTGGTTTCTAACGAAATTTTCGGTACCAAAAGTAGTGCTGCTCCTTCGCTGGCATTCAGCCATGCACTTACGCAGCTTACTTTTTATATACAAAAAGGCGAAAGCATACCCGAAGATGATATGGATGATGTCCGTGTGATTCAATTGAACGGTATTCAGCTACCTGTAGGATTCGATTTGAAGAGTAGAACATTAACAGTAAGCGAAACTCAGAATCTTTATGCTTTAAATGCAACTGCCGGGAATGGAGTACCCATCCCTAAGGATAAGGCGGTAAGGGCAGGAGGGGCTGTAATGATTGCTCCAATTACAGGTGATGCTGAATTAAGCCTTACAGTTGTCACTAATCATGGAGAGTTGAATGTATCTAAAGTAACTTCAACCACTGGCAATGAATTTCGGGCAGGCATATCTTATGATATTACATTGACTTTCATGCGGAAAGAAATTTCTTCCAGTGCCACAGTCACCAACTGGATAAAAGGTGAAGGTGGTGCTACCGTAGAATAGTCAGATTCCAATAAGTGTATAGCTTAAAAATTCATCAAAAACTTCTGCAGGTCTTCTGTTTGGGAGATTTGCAGTTTTTTACGTAGGCGGTTGCGTGCAGACTCTACACTTCGTACCTCTTTGAAAGTAATATCGGCAATTTCCTTTGTGGACAAGCCTAATCGTAACAAGGCACACAAGCGCATTTCTTTCATTGTAATAGTAGGATATTCTTCGTTTAAGTTCTCATAGAAATGATGATGAATACTTTCAAATGAATCCCGGAAATCTTGCAATATATTGTTACTGTCAATCTGGTTTAGTTGCGAAATAATATCACGTATCTGTTTTTTTACTTGTGTTTCTTTAGGATTCATGTCCAATAACAGTTGCTTCAGGCGATCGGTTAGTTGTGCGATGAACTCTTTGTTCTTAGTGTCTTGTAATGAGTAGGACATCTGTTTGCGTTCATTTTGTTCCAATTCTAACTTCAGCTGTTCCTGGTTATTCAGCAAAGAGATTATTTTTCCCTCTTGCCGTTCCATCTGATCGCGTTTCTGCCGGGCGTAATCACACAATGCTCTTCTCGTCTTTTTCTTCTGCTTTTTGAGCCAATAAATCGTACATACGGCTATAACAACCAAAAGTATTACTCCGGAAAACACCATTATATATACCTTCTGCATCACAACTGCGTGGTTGTTCTCTATCCGAATCAACTTTTCCTGTAGCATGCGTTCCTCATCATAAGCACCCGATAAGTTTCTCGTTCTTTCTTCCTCTTCCGAGTTATATAGGGAGTCTTTTAATGCCATAGACTGTTTTAACATTTCAAAAGCCGTTCGATGTTGTCCTATATTTGCATAATACTTAGAAAGTTCGGCAAGCAATACCTTTTTATCATATACATTATTATATTCATCAGACAGGGCGAGCGCTTTCTTCAAATAGCTACCAACCATCTCTTTTTGTTCCAATAAATTATATACATTGGTCATTATCAGATAAGTTCCTGTCAAATAGTATTCCTGATGATGCTTCAACTGATAATCCTCTACCTGCTTCAACAACTGCAATGCCATCCGGGGCTCTTTCTGTTTCAAATAGATAGAGCCAATGTTTCGTTGCATCAGTATGATCATATCGGAATCTCTGGCAGCATCCAGCTGATGTACAGCTAAGAAAGCATATTCAAGTGCTTTATTATAATCTTTTTTATGGGCATAGTTCACAGAGAGGTTATTGTAATTAACAAACAGTCTTTGAGGAACTTTTAGTTCTTCGTTGATAATAATAGCTCTTTTGAATAAAGAATCCGATTCGTCATATTTCTTTTGAGTCTGAAATATAGAAGCAATATTATTACAAAGTATTGCCTCCTCTTCATTCAGGTTATTTTTTTGGGCGATGTCCAATGCTTTCGTGTAGTAGTTCATTGCCAGATCGGTCAATCTCATATAATTATAAGAAAGTCCTGTCTGATTCATAATATGGATGTAAGTAGGAAGTGAATTACGGGGTATCTCAGGAAATACGTCTTTTATCACCGATAAACAATAGCTCAGATACTTTACAGCTTCTTCTTTGCGATTTATATTGCACAATGACAATCCTACCTGAAATACCGTTTTAAAAGTTTCCTCTCCCGAGTATGTACTATGCATTAAAGAATCGATTCTTTTTACCAGTATCGTATCGGTGAAATAAGGCTGTGAAACATACTCTCTCGATTGGTTTAATATATTCTCAATTCCTTTAGCAGGAATAGGTGATTGTGAAAAAACCTTTTCAACGATACATAGTATGGATAAAGCGATTATAAGAATCTTATGCATTATGCTAATTGATTTTATATCCATTACAAAGATAATAATATGCTATATATTAACCAATTTTGACGTGTCCTTTTTAAAGTTATAGTTGCTTTTTCTCACAAAAAGCAAAAAAAGAAGGTTTTACAAAGGAAATGCAATAGTCTGTTTATCAGTTAAATAATATAGTATGCAGTAGTACATTATTTTTGATTTGAAATAGTAAAGTAGTCAATGCAGGGAATTATATTATGATAATAAATCAAAAATCTTCTTTTTTGTTATCGTGAAAGTTAGATGGCGCTTCTGTGTGTCAAATAACAATTATTAATCTCCAAATACAATTCAAATGAAAAAAGTATTACTATTTGTGCATCTCCTTTTGATTGTTGTCGCCACGACGTACGCACAATCGTTGAACGAGGATTTTGAGGGTGATCAATTTCCACCGAAAGGTTGGGAAACACGTTGTATTGAATATTCCCTGCTCAGCTATCCTAAATGGGAACAGGTGAATAACAAGGACATTAATACCTTTGTGACCGGTTATAAAGGTGGAAAAGCTGCTCAGTCTACAAGTTCAGGTGCAGGTCTCTCTGCATTATGGACAAGCAATTGGCTAATTACACCGCAAATCACAGTAGGAAACAATGAATACTTGAGTTTCATGTTGGGAGCCAACGGTGCGTATAACGGTCTTAAAGACGTTAACCCCTACGAACTAAAGGTACTGGTCTCCACCGCCGGTAATGATTCGGTCAGTTTCAAAGAGACCGTTTTCAGCATTATTCCTAAAGGAGTTTTACCATGGGGCAATTATACGATTGATATGAGTAAGTATGCAGGCCAGAAAGTATATATTGCATTTTGGGATTTCGGACATGCTCTGAATGCGACAGGTAGTTTCTTAGCCAACAAGCTTTATCTGGATAATATTAAGATGACTCAAACCCCATCTCCTGATGTAGCTCTCTCTTCTATTAATGGAATCGAGAATGGCTGCAGGCTGGAACAAGCATTGAAGGTGACGGTAAAAAATACGGGAGCAGCTTCACCTGCTTATAAACTATGCTATCAAGTTGATAAGAATCCGATTGTCATACAAAATATAAATGAAGCATTGAGCAGTGGTGAAGAAAAGCAATGCTCATTCACAGAAAAGATAAAATTTACAGAGCCACGTCAAAATATAGACAGTGTTTATACTATTAAAACGTGGGTAGAAGCTTCTAACGATGCCAATCTATTTAATGATACATTGTCTGCTACTGTTGTTATTACTACCTCTATGGAGTATCCATATA
>OHAM01001576.1_pt1 | contig 13966 bp, 8 predicted proteins | sample 1577161 | NCBI WGS metagenome assembly OHAM01 (sample SAMEA3541583, study PRJEB24748) | human gut metagenome | biome: human gut; feature: human-associated habitat; material: faeces | place: China | collected 2012
TCGAAATTGATATCCCCACTCAATGATTCCCAGTTGCCGTCAAAAGCACAACCGATCAATTCACCGTTCTCGTTCAGCACAGGGCTTCCGGAATTACCACCGGTGATGTCATTGGTTGAAAGGAAGCAGACAGGCATATCACCATTAGGCATTGCATAACGTCCGAAGTCTTTCTTTTCGATCAGCTCTTTCAGTTTTGCAGGCACATTGAACTCACGGTCTTCCGGATTTTCTTTTTCCAGAATACCGTCTGTTGTGGTATAGTATTTATAGAACACACCGTCTCTTGGGCTGTAAGGTTTCACATTACCGTACGTCAGACGTAGTGTGAAGTTGGCATCCGGATAAGAAGGAACGGGGAGTTTCATTTCGCCCAGGCCACGGATATAGATCTTATGCAGTGAGTCCAGCTTTTCATCTTCAGCCTGAAGTGCTGATCTGAGTTCTATCAGTTTTTCATATTTTCCACGTGAATATTGAGTAGCCAGATCTTTTTGGATGGCTTTTACAGTTGGCTTTTTGATAAATTTATCAAAGTTAGCCTGGTTAGCCATAATAGAGGAGTCGTACATTGCATCAACGAACTTGTTATAATCTCCTTTATATTCTTTTTCAATCGTGTTGTAGAAGTTGGGGCGCTGTTCTGCCGGAATCATTTCAGCATAAAGCGGGAACAAAGCTTTGGCTACTTTACGATCTACTTCGTGGTCATAATCTTTGTCATGAATATCAGCAAAGACTTTTTTCAGAATTTCGATATTGGCGTTAATGGCAGAATCATTCTTTTCTTCTAGTGCTTTTTCCAGTTTTTCCATGATCTGATAAGGACTTCCGAATTCAATGGCAGCGAAGAAAGCTTCTGTCAGACAAGTAGCTTGGTAGGTGAGAGGAGCGGTAATGGCTATCGCATCATCAATTTCTTTCACTACATTCATGTAGGCTGCATTGTTTTTTTCTTTGGCAAATTGTGCAAAACGTGCTTCTTGTTCTGCTTTTGTACCCAGCACATCATTATCAATAATGGCTTTATTCATTCCAATCGAATTTTTCCAGTAATTGGATGAACCTGCATATTTGTTGGCATACTGGATGCGGGTCTTATCACTGGCGTTCATGACTTCCTTCAATATGTTCAAACGAGCTGTACGTATACGAATACGTGGTTCGTTGGTAGAGTTCATACGCTCTTTTACTTCCGAAACAGTAAGATAACGGCTGGTGCTTCCGGGGAATCCCATAATCATGGCATAATCACCTTCTTTCAGTCCTTTCAAAGAGATCGAAAGATGCTTTTTGGTTTTCAAAGGTACGTTATCTGCACTGTATTCAGCAGGTTCGCCATTGGCATCTGCATAGATACGGAACATAGAGAAATCGCCGGTATGGCGAGGCCACATCCAATTATCCGTTTCACCACCAAACTTACCTACTGATGAGGGGGGAGCAGCCACCATACGTACATCCGGGTATACTTTCTTATAAAACATGTAGAATTTGTTACCTGCATAGAACGGCAAAGCTTGTGGAACAATACCTGGCTTTTCATTCAGATCACTCTTTGCATAGAGGTCTTTTGCAAGTTTATTAAGAAACTCCGGAGTAAAAGATTCAGCTTCTGTGATCTCTTTAGACTCTATCTTCTGGTTTACAAGATCTGTGATATCTTCAATTCGTTCGATAAATGTGAATTTTAATCCCGGGGTTGGTAATTCTTTATCTCTTGAAGTAGCCCAGAAACCGTCTGTCAGATAATCATGCTCTACCGAACTATGTTGTTGGATAGACGAATATCCGCAATGGTGGTTAGTCAGGATAAGTCCTTCCGGCGAGATAATTTCTCCGGTACATCCACCACCAAAGATACCTACTGCATCTTTTAAGGATACTCCATTCGGGTTATAGAGATCAGTTGCTTCCAGCTTTAATCCCTGTTTTTTCATCATGTCGATGGAGTTTTGCTGCTGCATCAACTGTAACAGCCACATTCCTTCGTCCGCTTTAACGGAACAAACGATTAGCGCCATTAGCGCCAGTACATAAAGTTTTAGTTTATTCATCTTTTTGATTTATGATTTATAAATTATGATTTATTATTTACGAATGATGTTCAAAGAGCTTTTTTCTTCTCCCATCTCAATTCTCCCTTCTCCCTTTTATAACTCTCCCTTTTTTATGGCTTCCATTATATTTGCCGGAGCACGTTTATTCATCAACTCTTTTTTCATGAAATCCATATAGGGTGCTACATGCTGGAAAAATTGATAATAACCTTTGCAAAGGTAGTTCAGCCCGGGTTCTCCGCTTGCTGTTCTTATAAAACGGTTCTTCGGACATTCTCCGTTACAGGCAAATAAGAACTCACACTCTTTACATTGAGTTGGGAGAGAGCTTTGCTTCATTTGTCCAAAGGCATTCTGCTTTTCGCTATACATCATCTCTACCAGAGTCTTGTTGTAAATATTCCCCAGTTTATATTCCGGGAATACAAAGTGGTCGCAAGAGTATACATCTCCATTGAATTCCATTACTCCGGCATGGCCGCAAGTCTTGGCCATAGAGCAAACGCCGGGTTGTTCACCAATCCAATTAGCGAGTGTTGAATCAAATAATTGTATATAGTAGTTTCCTACATCTTCTTTTACCCATTCGTCAAATAGGGTACATAGAAAGTTACCCCATTGTTCCGGGGTAATGGAAAAGTCTGCAAGTTCACCACCTTCCTGTTCGGCAAGTGAAGCTAAATGACGTCCGTCAGTGTGCTTGAAAATACGTTCTACGATAGGAGCAAACTGTATATAATGACAATCGAGTTCTTTGAAGAAACGGTAAAATTCTAGTGGATAGTCTGCATTATAGTCATTTACTACCGCCATGGCATTCCACTCCACTTTGTGCTTTTTGAGCAGGTTGATGCCCTGCATTACTTTTATAAAAGAAGGTTTTCCCTGCTTGTTTTTGCGATATTCATCATGGAATTCCTGTGGACCATCGATAGACACGCCTACCAGCCAGTTGTTTTCACGAAAGAATTCACACCATTCGTCCGTCAGCATAGTACCATTGGTCTGTATGCAGTTATCTATTGTACGTCCCCGGGCATATTTTTTCTGTAGTTCCATCGCCCTTTTATAAAAAGATAAAGGGCGCATTAATGTTTCTCCGCCATGCCATGTAAAAAGTACCTGTGGCATTGTCTGAGAGTTAATATATTCTTCAATGAACTTTTCCAGAAGTTCTTCACTCATTACATGTTTGGGATTCTCTTTATATAATTTAGCCTTTTCCAGATAGTAACAATAATCACATGCGAGATTACACACTGCTCCAACGGGTTTTAGCATCACGTAGAGCGGTTTGGCAAAGGGTGCGTAAGTTGACATTCTATTATATTATGAATTATAAATTATGAATCAGAATCGTTAATGTTGACTATTTGTCAAGTCATAGCTTGCAAATTTAGGTAAACTAAATGAAAATACATACCCAAAACTGGTGTTTATAAGGATTATTAAAGAAAAGAGTCTTACAAGTTTTAAATATTGATAAAATGTTTCATTCAAATCTGAATCCGTTGTACCTTTGCAACATGAAAACCTACAAACAGATGCGTGTGAGTAAATTTTTGCCTTTATTGCTTTTGCTTCTCGTCTTTACTTCCTGTGGTCGCAAGTATAAGATAGAAGGTTCGTCATCGGTAAGCAGCCTTGATGGAAGAATGTTGTTTATAAAAACATTGCAGGAAGGGAAATGGATAAAACTTGATTCGGCAGAGGTTATTCATGGACTGTTTTCAATGAAAGGTACTGTGGATTCTGTGATGATGGCTACTCTCTATATGGATGATGAGGCTATTATGCCTTTAGTGATAGAAAAAGGTGATATTAAAATAACAATTACCAATACAGAACTGGCAGCCAAGGGTACTCCTCTTAATGATGCTCTTTATGAGTTTATCGATAAGAAAAATGCCATGGATATGAAGATTGAAGAGTTAGAACATAAAGAAGCCCGTATGGTGATGGAGGGTGCTGATCTTGCTGATATTCATGAACAGTTGACGAAGGAGGGGGAAGCGTTGATTAATGAGATGAATCAGTATGTTAAGTCGTTTATATCTGATAATTATGAAACGGTGTTAGGCCCCAGTGTCTTTTTAATGTTGTGTAGTAATCTTCCTTATCCCGTAATGACTCCGCAAATAGAGGATATAATGAAGGATGCTCCTTATTCTTTTAAAATGAATAAAATGGTGAAGGAGTTCGTATCTAAGGCAAAAGAAAACATGCAACTTATCCAGGAACACCAACGCTTGGAACAAAACGCTGCTGTAAGTAACTGATCTAAGAGTTTTTTGTGTATTTTTGCACAAAACTCAATATAGACATGTTACGACGTACTACTTATCATTTTTTATCTTTGCTCATTCTATCCTTATGGGTAATTTCTTGCCAGACGACTCCCGATTCAGTCGTTCAAACACTATCTTTGGTTGAAAAATGCATGGAGGTAGCCCCGGATAGTGCTCTTAATCTTCTAAAACGTATACCCAACCCTGATGTTTTACATGGTAAAGCCCAGGCTGACTATAGCTTGTTAATGACACAAGCTATGGATAAAAACTACATTAAACCGGAATCGGATTCTTTAATTGCAATTGCAGTAGGATATTATGGGTCTCATGATGAGAATTGGATAGCTAAAGGAAAGGCGTTCTTTTATTATGGTAGAGTAATGAAAGAACTGAATCGCCCGGAAGATGCTATGAGGTATTATTTGAAGGCCAGAAGTATATTCGAAGGGAGCAAGGAGTACAGAATGTTGGGACTTATCTCGGAGGAAATAGGAACATTGAACTGGAACCAGGATCTTGCAGACGAATCTCTTTTGAATTATCAGGATGCATTAAGGAATTATACTATTATTAATGACGCTTTAGGTATGAGCTACTCATTAAGAAATATTGGTCGTTATTATTTATCTGTATATAATAATTCAGATAGTGCGTATGTTTATTATCAACGTGCATTATCTGTAGCCCATACTTACAATTGTAATTCGGAATTGTCTATATTGCAGGAATTAGGTGTGTTTTATCGGTTGAAAAAAGATTATAAGAAGACTGAGTACTATTTATTACAAGCTCTTAATTTAGATAAAGACACATCCTTGTTTTCAGAGATATACTTATCATTAGGTTATACTTATTTATTGATGGATAATAACGAAGAAGCTGATAAATATTTAAAGAAAGCAACTGAAGTTTCTAATGTCTATACGCAAGTGGATGCTTATCGACTACTTTTTGAACTTGAGAAACTACGTAAGAATCCTTGGGTGGCTATTGAATATAAAGAGAAAGCAGATTCTTTAAATAGAGAAATTCAAAAAGCAGAGATAAGAGAAACGGTAGCGAGTTTACAGAAGAAATATGAGAATGAGAAGTTACAAAACGAAAACCTTCAATTGAAGATAAAGAATCAGACGATTGTTTGGCTTTGTTTCTTATTGGCCCTTTGGGTTTTTCTTGGTGCTTACTATTTTTATTACAGACAACGTCAGAATAAGAAACGAATACAGGAGATTGAAAAACAGATTGTTGAAAACAGAGAAGAGATAGCACTCTATCAGGAAGAGTTGGTAAATTACCAGGAATTGCAAAGTGAATCAGAAGACTATCGTACTAAGATTGGAGAATTGAATGGAAAAGTTTTGCTTCTGCAAGGACAGAATAAAACGCTAACAGAACGTTTGAATACATTGGGTGGTGATATTGATAATTCGTGTTCGCCTATTGATGCAAGGTATATATCTACATTCCGTATGTTACTTTCGTTAAAGTCTGGTGCTGTGAAAGGAGAACTCTCTCGTCCGGATTGGGAATGTCTGTTTGACTTATTTAATTATTTGTATTCGGATATGCTTATTCGTCTGCAGGAAGAATATCCTACATTGACTAAACATGATCTTGAAATTTGTTGTTTATTGAAGTTTGGTTTTACTAATGATGCGTTAAAACGTGTCTTTTTCACTACATCTGACTCTATAACTAAAGCCAAAGGTCGATTGAAAAAACGCTTAAATATATCAGCTCAGGAGGATTTAGACCATTTTATACGAAAATACTAAGAAAATAAATTTCCAATTGTCCGGGTCGATAATTTTTTATTTTTTGTAATAGTTTGATATATAGTTGTTTATCTCTTCTTGGACTTACTCAAATTGTCCGGGTCGTTTTTTTGCTTTTCTCATCAGTACATCGTACATTTGGAGAAACAAAAAACAGTATATTTATGAAATCACGTTTGTTTATGTCATTATTGGTAGCATTGTTTATGATGAGCAATGTTTTTGCAGGTACTCCTCTTGAAGATGGGTTAGTATTAAAAGGAGAATTCTCTCAGATTGGAACTCGTTCGTTAGATCCTGCTATTCCTATTGAAGCAACTTTCGAAGGAAATGTTTTGATTGTTGAATTTACCGCTCCTGTAGGTGATGTGAATATAGTAATAAAGGATGCCACTCAAAATGTGTACACCTCTTCTATAGAGGTAACTGCTTGTGGGCAATCACTTGCTATTCCTGTAGAAGATTACAATGCTGGTACTTATACAATAGAATTTAGAAACTCAAAGGATGGTTATGTTTATGGCAATTTTACATTAATGTAATCCATAAATATAATATGAGGAAAATTCTATTTTCTGCTTGTTGCAACACATATACACAGCAAAAGACCTGTGAAGGTTTGATAAAGCTGTTGAAAGATGGACGTTATCAAGTGGATATGGCAGGCGATGTTGCCAAGGAGATGTGGCTTTCTTATAATCTTGCCTTTGCTTTTAATAGAAGAGGTTATGAGAAAATACAGACATTACGCCCTGCCATTCCAATTGTTTATTCGATCTTGGCAGATGATTATGAAGATGAGTTTATAGAAGATGCCACGCAGTATGAACATTTGCTGCTCATCGCACCGGAAAAAACTTATTCCTGTGATAGTTGTGTTACAGCTCTTCCTTTTCCGTGGGACGGAGAAGTGGATAGGTATCTTAAATATCCGCATTCCAAGCCTGCTATTCTTGTTGGAGTGGGTAATGGGCGTTCGGCATTAAGAACATTTATTGTTTTGAACACACTGACTCAATATAAGATTAATATCATTTATTCGGGAGAACAGGAACTTTATGATATAGGATATGCATCTCATGTAACTGTACGTGAAGAATTTGAGTTAGATACATTGATACAAAATGCCAGTCTTGTAATAGGTCATAAATATGTGGCTCTGCAAGGAGCTTTACATAAAAAGCCTGTTATCGTTATTGGTGATTATGGATCAGGTGGTTTGTTGACTTCTGCCAATGTAGTAGAACAATATCATAACCACTTCTTAGGCAATGTAGGTGGAGAATTGGACAAATACTTTTCTTTGGACCAATTGCAAAAGGAAATAACAGCAGCTTCTAAACTTCCTGTACGTGAGTTGGAGGCTATTTCAGAAAAATTGAAAAAAGAAATGTCAGAGAATAATAGAAAAGTATGGAACATTGTTTCATCTTATTCGATAATACGAAATTCCTAAATCTTACATGTTTTCTAAATTGTAGTAATTAGATTTGATTTGTATAGATTAATACACGATTGGTTGGGGTGTGGGGTGCGTGAGTATCCCACACTTGTTTTAATATATAAAAAGAGTCTGAATCTATTATATATATCTGTAATACAATACGTTAAAAAGTACGTACTTTATACGTATAAAGTATGCATTTTAACGATGTATTAAATAGGTAATTAACACATACTTAAATACGTACTTTTGTAAAATAAAGAATCTATCCCCGATATATTGAAAAAATGATATATCTGGTTCCGCCTAATTTGTATGTTTTTGATGTTTGGTTGAGTGTAATACGGTTGTTTATGCTCATGATCAGTATTTGTTTAGTGGTATTAAAGGGTAGGGACCCTAATAATTTTTTAATGTTGGATAAAGCTTTTAATCAATAAGCAGGGGGTAGTTGTGGATTATGGAACATCACTGCGTCCCAGTATTCCACGAACAAAGGCCAGGATAGATGAAATGTTGAAATAATGATGATTTTTCTTTTTGTAAGATTATTGTAAGACTTTTCTTTTGTTTTTCTTTTGAGATTTCTTCATTTTTGTATCCTTGATGATGGGGTACTACTTTTATTCTATGAAACAATCGTTTATGATAGGAATTATATTCGGCAGGGATGAATATTGGTAGCTATTTCAGAAATCTAAAGAGGGTATAAACGGGAGGTACGCAAGCTGAAAATATTATACATCTTGTGTAATTTTAACATTTTGATTATCAATGCTATAGCTATCCCATCCCCCTTTTTTTCTCTCTACAAGGAACGGGTCGAAACTCTAAGGAGATCGGGTCGATCTCCTTAGAGAAACGGGGTGAAAGTTTATAAAATAGACATTAAGTGCAAGGTATAAATAAAAATATCAAGTTTTATTGTAATGAAAAAAGCGATTAGTTTAAAGCAAAAAATAAAGGTGGGTCTTACTGTTATGCAAAAGTGTACACTCTTGTGGTGCAATATTGTACATTCTTGTCATACAAAAGTGTACAATGTAGTATGACAAGAATGTACACATTTATAATTGCTGATTATCAGATAGATACAATGCCAGGTGTCGACTTCCATCCTTCCTTTGCGGTGAACACTTACAGTCGTTTCAAACAATAAACATTTTAATTATGCCAGTTACAGGTACTTTAACAAATTGACTATTTCTACCGGATTACTTTAAACTCTATCATTTTATGACTTTATAACTCTACCATCACCTGTCACACACACCTCATACAGTGAGTACTCAGCGATCCTGATCTTCATTATTTACCATGCCTTTGTGTTTTTCCGGCAAAGCACTTTCTACGGCAGCGTAGGCTTCTGCCATTGTCTCTTTTATGTTTTCTATCCCTTTGCCTTTAGGCGGGATAGGATCATGGATTGTCAGGATCATGCGGTGAGGGTGAATCCATTTTCCCGTACGGGGAAGGATTTCAAATGAACCATCTATGGTAACCGGAACCACTGCCAGTTGCAAATCGTCTGCCAACTGAAAAGCTCCTTTCTTGAAGTACCCCATATGCCCCGTGAATGAACGTGCCCCTTCGGGGAATACTACCAGTGACACACCGTCTTTCAATGAGTTTTTTGCTTGCCGGATGGTTTCAAGTACCTTTTTCGGTCCCGAACGGTCTACGAAGATATGTCCTGCACTTTCGCACGCTTTACCCACGAAAGGAATCTTTCGCAGACTCTTTTTCATCATCCACTTGAAGTTACGTCCCAGAAAACCATAGATGAGGAATATATCAAAAGACCCTTGATGGTTAGGCACAAATATATAAGACGTACGTTTATGTATCTTTTCACGCCCGTGTACTTTTACCGGAATCAGCAGGAACAGACAGATGAGTTGTGACCATATTTTGCCAGGGTAATATCCCCAGAAGTGTGCTCCACCCAGCAGAGAACCTACAGTTGTGACTATGGCTGTGAGAATAGTCAGCACTAATAATATAGGTAATGCAATGCAAATCTGATAAATATAATACAGTATTTTCATAAGCGTTGGATTTTCGGAGGACAAAGATACAGAATCTCTTTCTATTGTTACGTCTCAAAGTGAATAAAAAATCAGCCAATATCCGTAATGCTGGCAGTTATATGTACCATGGTTGGATTTTACATTTTGATTGTATACTAATAGTTAACTTTGAGAGGGACGGTAGAAGCATTCGTGTTTTTCTTGCTATTTTAAATAAAGTTACTGCAGAAGTTTATTATTTTTTATGTATGTTTGCAAACATAATTATAAAAAAACGATGCAAACAAAGCACCTCTTTTGGGTTATTTGATGAAAAAACTACTGAAATATCTATTATTTGTTTTTTGTAACTTACTTTGGGTGAGTAGCACGGATGCTGCTGTCGATATGAAGGAGAATGCTATTTTACAGAAACAAATCATAGAGTCTTTTCGCAATAGTCTTGGTTTTAGTGTGTTGGAGGAAGGAGACAGTACAGTTATTTATAGTGATAGTCTGCTCTCTGTTCTTGAAAACAGTAAACAATATGATGCCTATTTTGAATTGTCCCGCATCATTATAAAATCTCAGGTACTTAAGGGGGAAACCCGGATGGCCATCGCACATAGTGATGTGATGTACTCAAAAGCCAAAGTACAAAATCATTTTTTAGGATTGGCTCTTTCTCTCAGCGCTATTGGTGAGGTGTATGCTGCTGTTGGAAGAAACAAAGAGGCAGGTGATGTTTATGAGCGTTCTTTAGAAATCTTCGAACGACACAAACTGGATGAGGGAATGAAGAAAACGTTGCTTGTGGAGCTGATCGAATATAATATTCGTATGGAGAATACAGGTGCTACTGCAAAATACCTTGGGCTACTGAGCCAGTATTCTACAGGTAAACAATCAGAGTTGGAACTGGATATCCTGCGCATCTTTAATGCTTATTATAAAACTCAAATCTGGAATTTGGAAGAAGCCGGGCAGTACCTGACCGAAGTACGGGAGCATCAGCAGAAACTAATACCCGCCCTTCAGCAGTATTTTATAGTTGCAGAGGCATTTTATCTGAAGAGAATGGGGAAATTAGAAGAAGCATTGAAGGCATACGACCGTTTTTTCAATCTGGAACATGCCAGTGATAATTACGCATTTTATGTCAGTACGATGAGAGGAAAAGCAGAGTTACTGGAAAAGATGGGACAAAAAGAAGAGGCTGCCAGCTTGTACAACACGATCTATTCTTATATAAACTCTGTGTTCAAGGCAAACTACCCTAAAGAAATAGATCAGCTTTGTGCCCGTTTTCAGGCAGACCAGCTGGCTTATCATATTGAGCGTGCCCGTACTCAATCTCTCCGTTATTATGTAATGGCTGTTGTGGGATGTGTATTGATACTGGCACTATTTATTTTTCTTAGCTGGAAGAAGATATTTCATTTGAGGCAATCAAAGAAGAAACTGGAAGATATGAAACTAAAAGCAGAAAATGCCATTCGTAAAAAGAATCTGTTTCTTTCTAACATGAGCCATGAAGTACGTACTCCTCTGAATGCAATTGTTGGCTTCTCTACACTGATGGCATCCGAGGAAATGGAAGTGGATGAGGTTTCCAGAAAGGAATTTTGTGAGATAATCAAGGTTAATTCTTATCAGTTGTTGAAGTTAATCAATGATATTATTGATTTCTCTGATTTTGATGGTGACAATATCAGTATGAATATCAGGGAATATGACGCCGTGAAGATTTGCCATGAAGTAATAGATACAGTTGCCGCTTCTTATCGGTTACAAGTTGAGCTACGCTTTGATACTCCGCTGAAATCTCTGATGATAGATACCGATGACTCCCGGCTGCGGCAGGTGCTCATCAATCTGATAGTGAATGCAACGAAGTTCACTTCCGAAGGCTCTATTGTCTTGCGGCTGGAACGATGGGACGATGACCGTAATATGGCTCTGTTTTCCGTGACGGATACAGGATGTGGTATTCCGATAGAGAAGCAGAAACTTATTTTCGAACGGTTTGAGAAACTGAATGATTTTGTACAAGGTACTGGATTGGGACTTTCTATCTGTCTGTTGATTATGAAGAGGTTCAAAGGCCGGATATGGATTGATGAAAGTTATACGAAGGGAGCGCGTTTCTGTTTTGTACATCCACTGAAAAGCGGAGCCGACTTATATACCGCAGGTTTATGAAAAGGTTGATATTTGTCTTATATATTACTCTTCTGCCATTGACCTTGTTTGCCGAAAATGATGCAAAGATAGTTTACCGTGACAGTATCTTGGCTGTGGCAGAACGTATACTTTCGGATACCGGCAGGATCTCTTATCTTCAGAAGACGGCTTATTGTCATCAATATCTTCCTTATAATAAGTATTTTGCAGCAGCCCTTTATGAGGAAGCAAAACTTCGAAAGAATCTCTTTTATGAAAATGAAGGAGCTTATTATATGGCCGGCTATTATGATAAAAAACACGATCCGGATAGTCTGGAGTACTGGGTAGGGCAACTGAAAGAACTTGCTTCCCAGGCAGGAGAATATGACTATTATCTGGAACGGAAAGCAGCCCTCAGTCGTGCACTGGCTTCTAAAAGGTTGATAGAAAAGGCGGTATATGTAGCCAAAGAAGTGTTGGACGAAGCTATTGAACGTAAGAGCAATAATGGGAAAATTGCCGCATACAATAGTCTGGGATGTGCTTATTCCGTATCTAGTCGTCATGAGCAGGGACTGGAGGTGCTTTTGAAAGCATATCGGGAGTTTACTCCTGATACAAAGCCCTTTCTGAAAGTAGATGTGCTTTCGCGTATCGCTCAGGTGTATGGGAGTAGAGGAGATGATAAATCAAGAATGGTTTATTTACGTAAAATGAAAAGTCTTCTGCAGGAAGTGATGACAAACGAACCGGAAGCACGGGATAATTGGACCGATCTGGCAATAGATTGTGAAGTGAAGCATGTGTTGCATTATATGGATCAAAAAGATTTTGAACAGGCTCAATTATATATTGAACGTGCACAAGCTTTGCTCAGTCCACATGTCGATTCGGTGTTCTGGCTGAATATACAGCTCATACGTCTCCAATATTTTTCGCGTACAAAAGAGTATGATAAGAGCATTGCTTTAGTGGATGAAGTTACTCCGATTGTATTGAAAAGTTATGTCTCTACATTTGGCAATCTGATCAGCCATAAAGCAGGCACCCAGCAGCGTAAGGGGGATATAGACGGAGCACTTGAAACGTGGCGTTATCTGATATGGGCACAAGACTCGCTGAATAATGCTTTTACTGCCAATGAGTTGCAGCAGGTAAAAGAGATTTATCATATAGATGAACTTCTTTTAGAGAAGCAGAAGATACGGAATACGAATTACATATGGGTGTTCGGTACATTGCTTGTACTCTCAATATTGGCTCTTTTGTTTTATATCTACACGCACTTCCTTTCCGGCAAGATAGCTTTGGCTGAACGGGCGGCAGCCGAAGCGGCAGCCCATTCCGAAGCGGATAACATGGCAAAAGAACGCTTGAAGATGGAAATTAGCCACGATGTTCGTACTCCATTAAATGCGGTAGTGGGGTTTGCAGAACTGTTGTCTGAATCCGAAGAACTTGACAAAGAAAGTAAACTGAGTTATGGGAAGATTATTCAGGAGAATGCAGAACAGTTATTAGGATACGTGAATAATATATTGGAGCTTTCACGGCTCGAATCCGGAAAGATACAGTATGAACAGGAACAGGTAGAGGCCATTTTGTTGTGTCGGAATATCATTCGGCTTGCCAATAGCCAGGAGCCCGGGGAGGATAGGATTGTTCTGAAAACAACTCTTGAAAGCCAGATGATTTGTACGGATAAGAAATGGCTGGTGTCATTGTTGCGCGGAGCATTGGCTCGTGGGGATAGTAATATGGCTTGTGAGACAATCGTTTGCATTGAGTGGGACAGAGAAGCAGACGTACTGGTTTTCCGTATAGCAGGCACCTTGTTGGCACAGGAAAATTTGAAAGACAAAAAGATATTGATCCGTAATGAGATTAATTCCCATTTTATTCGTTACTTTGGCGGTACTTATACAGTAAGTGCAGAAGCGGATGAAGGCCCGACAGTCATTTTTACTTGTCCGTTGTCTGCACCGGGTAATTGATTTATAATGTAGATATTTTGAATGATACGTATATTGCATACAGCCGACTGGCATCTGGGACAGACCTTTTTCGGTTATGACAGGGTGGAGGAGCATACGCACTTTCTCCAATGGTTGGTCCGTGAGTTAAAAGAAAACAAGATTGATGTATTATTGATTGCGGGAGATATTTTTGATGTTTCCAATCCTTCCGCAGCATCTTCTGTTACCGGTTTACCTTTATAATA
>OHAM01001596.1_pt1 | contig 13885 bp, 11 predicted proteins | sample 1577161 | NCBI WGS metagenome assembly OHAM01 (sample SAMEA3541583, study PRJEB24748) | human gut metagenome | biome: human gut; feature: human-associated habitat; material: faeces | place: China | collected 2012
AACGGTATCTGTTCTTCACGGGTTATGGATGTTTTCTGCAAATAGGCATCAACAGGACCTATATAGCTTTTTTCTGTAAACAAAATAACCGGAATGTCCTTCCATCGCTTCTCTAACTCTTCATGAATTAATGCCCATGTATTTCCTCCCATTATAATAATAAGTCTCGGAATACTGTTTTCATATTCAGCAAACAAATCCCTTCGAATGGTATCCATCCGCTGTTCATCGTATACCCGCATCAAATTAAGGTTTTCAGACGATATAGTAGTACCTTTATATTCGACAGGTAATTTATATATAAGTTCACTAATAATATGATTACTCAAAGGCGAAAGATCCGAATTAGCATTAATAATAAGGATACATTCTTCTTTCACAAGCGAACCCACCGCAAATGAATTGAGGAGGAAAAACTGTAAGAATACAATTGTATATACAATTCTTCGCTTTAACATTAAACTATCTCTTGTTTGTTTCATTTCTGCATTCTATACTCTAAAAGTGACATTCCGGTATGTTTCCTGAAAAAGCGTCCCAGTGATGACTGATTTGCAAAATTTGTCTTTGTAGCAATTTGCTGAATATTTAAAGTTGAATTCTTAAGCAAAGCTTTAATCTCTAAAACCATATACTCAATGATCCAATCTTTAGCCGTTTTCCCACTCACCTCCTTAATAACCGCCGATAAGTATTTGGAAGTTATACACAGTTTATCTGCATAAAAAGAGACTTCCCTATTCTCCTTGTAATATAACATAATCAGTTTAAAGAACTGATTAGCCAATTCTTCTTTACGGGCATCCGGCTTTGTTCCTCCCATCAATAGGGAACTATCAAGATAGGTATTATATAAATCAAGATAAAAGAATCTCAATAAATGTATCAATGCCTCTCTTCGGTAAGCAACCTGTTCTCGTTTGACCCGATCAGAAATCAAATTAAAATAACCACAAAAGCCAGCAACCTCACGTTCATTTAAAGGAAACCAAAAATGGCTTCTCATATAAACAAAAAAATGAGGAGAGAAACGGCGCATCCCACTCAAAATATCATCATAAAAAGTAGACGAAAGACTGAGAGTAAGCGTCAAAAAGTCATCACTTATATCCCTACATGAAATAAGCTGCCCCGGAAAAAAAACAGCTAATTGATTTTCAGACAATAAATGTTCATTATCATGTATATTAATACGTGCACTACCCTTCAAACAAAAAACAATCAACCCTGTCTGGATATAAGAAGGATAAGCAGTCAAAGGAAGATATTTCAAATTTCTACAAATTCTGAATTCTTCACCAAAAGCGTTGATTTCTAAAATTTCTTTTTTAATTTTATTGTTTGCCATTTGCCGATATTATGTATTAATATAATTTTCGCAAAAGTATAATATAACAAACTACTGTACAGCAAGGACAAGAATCCTGGTATTATATTGCAGAAAAAAAGTCCATGCAATTTACATTATTTCATAAACAAACAGCAACCATTTAAAGTTTTCTAAAAAATCATACTAAAGTTTTTTTTCAGCAACCACCTCTTGTTTTTAAACAATTCATTCATTTTCAACACATAACAGATTTGAAATAAAATAATTTATTCGATTCCCTTGCTATTTCAAAATAAAGCACTACTTTTGCAACCGCAATTCGGGATGTAGCTCAGCCCGGTAGAGTACGCGTCTGGGGGGCGTGTGGTCGCAAGTTCGAATCTTGTCATCCCGACTGTTGAGCATTAAGGAGTTAGGTCTAAGACTTAGCTCCTTTTCATTTATAGCGATTACAGTTTGATTACATTTTCCCATATACAACCACACTCCCTTTTTGCACATAGCCTCTTTTATTCTTCTATCAGGAACAAACCCATCAAAACAAACAGAGGTTACGCCAGCGTTTTGGCACAACCCCTGTTTTATTTAGACTATTATATCAAGAAAAGTACGATGTCTCTTTTTTGAAATATATAATCTCTTCCCAATTAAAAGTAGTATAACTTTTAAATAGTACTTTTTTTCAGACTACTCATCATGGTCCTCTTCTGCTGTTGTACTAAGTACTATATTACGGGCAATGTGAGTTTCATTACCAGCTGCATCCGTACAATATACCATTAAATGATAATCCCCCGGGGTTGCATCTTCAGGAATTACTATGTCATGATGATGAACATGTACATTCTTCTTACCGGAAACGTCATACGAACGGTTAAAAACGAATGGAACTCTCCCTTCTCCCTCCGCTCTGGTTCCTCCATGTGAGTGATGATCAAAATTATTATGGATATCTATTTTATAAGATTTCAGCATGACGTCATCCGAAAGATCCATTTCAAAGTGTACTCCTTTTTCCGAACCAATTAACAAAGCTTGCCCCTCGGCAGGCTCATGAAGGTCAATCACCGGTTTGGTTGTATCACTATCTTCCTTATCACAAGAAAAAAATGCAAGAACAGAGATAACTAATATAGTTGTGAAATAAATTTTTGTTTTCATTTTAATAACTGTTTAATGGGTACTTTGATTAATAACTGAAAGTTTCTCCCCGGTTCAGGAATTTCCATCTTCCGGTAAAAACTAAGATGATTGTAATAACGGGTATCGAATATATTCCGGGCAGTCAGAGTTATTTCTACCTTCGTCCCTCCTATCGGAAAATTCAGAGTTCCTCCAAGGTGAAACAAGTTAGCTCCCGGAGTGCGGTCTTCATTACGATCTACACGGTTTTGCGAAGCAACAGATTGCCACTCGGCATAAACTGTAAATAGGTTCTTCTGCCAGGTTAGTACGTTACGCATAGAAGCAGGAGGTGAAAAACTCAGTGGTATATGCTCGTCACAATTATAAGTATAAACATACTCACCGGAAAAACGATAATTCAACCGACGCAGGAAATCGATACTAAACGATGCTTCTATCCCTGCAAACAGAGCTTCTGCACCTGTATACCGATAAATTTGCCCGGCATGAGGCAATACAGACCATTCTCCGGTGGGATGCAGAAAGATATAATTACTGAACCAACTCACATATGGAGAAACAGACACGGATAATCCTTTCCGCTCCAAAAGATAAGAAGTATCCAGTTGCCATCCCTGTTCGGAAGCAAGTGAAGCATCTCCCTGTTCATGACGGAAAGTGCCATGATGTACTCCGTTAGAAGCAAGTTCATTGGCTCCGGGCAAACGAAAGCTACGCCCTAAATTCACTTTTACCAAATGCGCCGGTAACGGGTTCCACACTACTCCCAACGAAATAGAATAGTCTCCGAAACGACGATCTACCTTATGACTATTCCAGCGATAAAAATCCACCTGCTCACTATCATACCCCTGACCTTCCAGATAAGTTGCCAGGTAGTTATCTTCATGAGCCGAAATATGAATTGTACCATAATCATAACGTATTCCTCCCGAAACAGAAAAGGAATTATTCGGACGATAAGTAGTGAGCCATAGCAATCCGGTAGAGAAACGGTGATATTCCGGCAACAGAAAAGAATATCCGGAAATACCGTTCTGCTGATATTGACTATCCCAGCCAGCAGTATGCTCCCAGGAAGAAGAACCGAACAAACGCAGCTTAACCGAAGAACTAAAAGTATGAAGCATAAAAGCTAATTCTTTATCAGGATCTTTTTCCGGCAGAGGCTGTGTTCCATAATGTGTATGAAAAGCACTCCACTCTTCCCGATGATTGTTCTGATAACCGAAATCGCCGGATAGCAGTATACTTTCCCAAGCATACTGCTGATGGGTAGTAAACTTCAAGTGATTCACTTGGCTAAAAGGCAACTCAATATTACGACTATCCCCATCATCTTGCAGACGGGAAATATCGGGTATACCATGTGCTCCGGGAAAGAAACCATTCTTCTGAAACACATTACTAATCGCATAATCAGACTTATAGTCCTTGTAATGATACTGAGTAAAGAAACTGATATTGCGTTCAATCCCAGCTGTATTCTTTAGTTTCCGTCCATACAACGGCATCTTTTGAGTGAGATAAATCACCGTATCTGCCGGCACATGATAATCTCCGAAATGTTGCTCAGAATAACGCACTTTCATAAACCAAGCATTCTTCCTGAATCCTAACATAACAGAACCTCCTACCGTTCCATTAACCGACTTTCCCAGAAGTGCCGCTTCACCAAAAAATTGATTAGTCAAGGGAACAACAGCAGGTGTTATATCGATCACTCCACCCATAGCATCACTTCCATAAAGTAGTGAAGAAGGGCCTTTCAGTACATTAACGGCATCCACGTTGAAAGCATCCAATTCCAATCCATGGTCTGCACCCCATTGTTGCCCTTCCTGTTTCACACCATTTTCCAATACTACAATCCGGTTAAATCCCATCCCCCGGATCATTGGTTTAGAGGTACCTACACCGATGTCCATCGCCTGTACGCCAGGAATATTGGCCATAGCCTGCATAAGATTACCTGTAAAATTCTTCCGCAAAAAGTCCTTCTTCGCAACATCAACCGTAAGTGCAGTCTTTTTCATCTGATGTTGTTGATACGACTCCGTAACCACCACTTCAGACAAAGATACACTCTTGATTGAATCGGACTTTTGTGCATGGACAGCCAGGGCAAAGCATAGCCCTAACACGCCCGAAATAATTCCGATACGCATCATTTACAATTTATTGTTTATAATACAGTGAAAAGATAATATAGATAGTTATGCTATCGGAGGTGCACGCAAATAATGGGAATAAGAAAGCGTGTAAGCTATCTTTTCGGGGTAAGTAACACGCTCATAGGAAATGAGCGGTAATATAAGGGTAAAATCAAATGATATGGCTTCCGTAAAAAGAGAAAGAGAGAATTGGCAGATAAGACAGTCGTCACAAGCATTATGGGAGTTATGAGAATGATGAGTATCCGAACAAGAAGAAGATACAACATTATCTCCTCCGTGGTGATGGAGTGCCTTCACCACAAAGAAAGGCATGAATGTTGCAAGCAACAACCATGAAATACAGACTCTTTTTCTAATATTCCTCTTCACCGGGTCTTTGTTTTTAAGTTGATAAGTTTTTGAGTTTTTAAGTTATAGGGTTATAAATACATCAATAAAGGAATGGCGCAAAGGTATGTATCCACCTCTATATATGCAACTATATTGCATATCTTTTCATAATACAGGTCTTATTTTACCAATAGATAGGTATATTAATACATCTGCTACCCTGATAGTTGAATTATGCAAAAATAAATCCTTATTTTTGCAGCTATATTAATCACTATTCGAATTATGACCATGCGTTACAAACTATCAGCTCCCTCTGTAGTGAAGTCCACTATACAACTCCCCGCTTCCAAAAGTATCAGTAACCGTGCACTCATCATTAATGCACTGGCCCGGGGGACAACTCCTCCATGCAATCTGTCCGACTGCGATGATACATTAGTAATGATCAAAGCACTGGCAGAGAATAACGAAACCATAGACATCATGGCTGCCGGAACAGCGATGCGTTTTCTTACCGCATACCTAAGCACTGTACAAGGCACACATATTCTCACCGGAACGGAGCGGATGCAACAACGTCCGATACAAATACTGGTCAATGCACTCCGTGAACTGGGTGCACAAATAGAATATGCCGGTAAGGAAGGTTTTCCTCCTTTACGTATTCATGGAACTGAACTAAAAGGCAACGAACTAACCCTGAAAGGCAATGTCAGTTCACAGTATATTTCCGCCTTGCTGATGATCGGTCCGGTTCTGAAAAATGGATTACGCCTGCATCTTACCGGTGAAATCATCTCTCTCCCGTACATCAACCTTACATTACAACTGATGAAAGAGTTTGGTGCAAAAGCCGCCTGGACTTCGGGAAACAGTATTGAGGTAGCTCCGAAACCTTATACTCCGGTATCCTTTATGGTAGAGAGTGACTGGAGTGCCGCTTCCTACTGGTATCAGATAGCTGCCTTATCCGAGCAGGCAGAAATAGAACTCATGGGGTTGTTCCGTAACAGTTATCAGGGAGACAGTCGCGGAGCCGAAGTATTTTCACGCCTGGGCATAACAACTGAATTTACTCATGAAGGTGTACTTCTCAAAAAGAGCAACAGACTTGTCGAACAGCTAAACGAAGACTTCGTTGATATTCCCGACCTGGCGCAAACCTTTGCTGTGACCTGTTGCCTGCTGGGCATTCCGTTCCGATTCACAGGATTGCAAAGCCTCAAGATAAAAGAAACTGACCGCATTTTTGCGTTAAAAGCAGAACTCCGGAAATTAGGATATCTACTTCAGGATGCACAAGACAGCATATTGATTTGGGACGGTGAACGCTGTCAGCCCGAAGCACAGCCCGTAATACAAACGTACGAGGACCATCGGATGGCAATGGCTTTTGCTCCGGCAGCACTTCGCTTTCCGGAAATGCGCATTGCAGAGCCACAGGTTGTTTCCAAATCTTATCCCGCTTATTGGGAGCATCTACAACAGGCAGGTTTCTTACCAGAGATAAGTTAAATGGCTTTGTGTTTTTCTATGGCACACAGATGAAACTGATAAGATGGATGACAACGGATCTTTTTATTTTATTTATTGGTAATTAGGGAAAAAGGAAATCTAATCCGTTGTCATCTGCCCGATCCGTTTCATCCTGTGTGCCATAGGAACATAGCACAGCCTGATTTAAAACCACACAGATATGAACAAGGTTAATTCTTAACTGATTCCAACTACTGATTCGCATAATCTGTGTTAATCTGTATACTCTGTGGTAAATAAATCAGTACCTTTGCACAAAATGAGAGATTTAGAATTATGTGGATACTGATCGTAAGTCTGTTGCTACTCACCCTCGTAGCATTAATTGCCGGACACATCCGCAACAGAAGGTTGCAGAAAAAGATAGAAAACGGAGAGTTGGAAAGCTTTCCCGAAGTGAAAGAAGTAGACGTAGAATGTTGCGGACAACATGAAGTCTGCGAAAAAGACAGCTTGCTGGCTGCCGTCAGTAAGGAGATAGAGTATTATGATGATGAGGAACTGGATCAATTCATTGGCCGGGCACCGGAAACATACACGGAGGAAGAAATGGAAATGTTTCGTGATGTATTCTATACGATGCAGGAAACAGATGTAGCCGGTTGGGTTCGTAGCCTGCAACTAAGAGGTATCAACCTGCCCGATAATCTGAAAGACGAGGTATTCCTCATCATCGGAGAACGGAGAATGCATCCCTGATTATAATAAGTAGTACCTTTCTGCCGTTATTAATAATTAGTAAGTTAAGTATCTGAATGGATCTGTTACAATATACCTTTTTTCAACATGCCCTCCTGGGTAGCCTGTTGGCCAGCATAGCCTGCGGTATTATCGGCACTTACATAGTGACGCGCCGACTGGTGTTTATCAGCGGAGGAATTACACATGCCTCATTCGGTGGTATCGGCCTGGGGTTATTTGCAGGTATATCGCCCATTCTTTCGGCTGCCGTGTTTTCGGTATTATCGGCTTTCGGAGTTGAGTGGCTCAGTAAGCGAAAAGATATGCGTGAAGACTCTGCCATTGCAGTATTCTGGACACTCGGAATGGCATTGGGTATTATGTTCAGTTTTCTCTCACCCGGATTTGCTCCGGATTTATCAGCCTATTTGTTTGGCAATATCCTGACCATCACAAGAGGGGACTTGCTAATGCTAGGATTACTGGCTATAGTGCTTATCATCTTCTTCTGCCTGTTCATCCATCCTATTATCTATGTAGCATTCGACCGCGAATTTGCCCGCTCCCAGGGAATTCCCGTAGCAGTATTTGAGTATTTGCTGATGATGTTCATAGCACTGACAATTGTTTCTTGCCTGCGCATGGTCGGTATTGTATTGGCTATCTCATTACTTACCATTCCGCAAATGACCGCCAATCTGTTCACTTATAGCTTTAAACGGATCATCTGGTTGTCTATCGGCATCGGTTTTTTAGGATGCCTGGGTGGATTGTTCGTTTCTTATCACTGGAAAGTACCTTCGGGAGCCTCCATCATATTTGTATCCATCCTAATTTATGCCGTATGCAAAGTGATAAAAAGATGAATCATGTGAATAATGTGCCAATGTGCCGATGTGACAATGTGACAATTGGCTGCGCCATGATCCGCAAGGCAATGGGTCGTACTATGATCCGTAAGGTAATGGGCACATTGGCACATTGGCACATTGGTACATTATTTATCATTGGTATATTATTTACCGGCTGTTCTACCAAGAAGAACACAGCGGGAAGCCGTTTTTATCATGCAATGACTACCCGGTATAACGTGTACTTTAACGGAAATGAAGCATACAAATCGGGATGCAAAGCCATTGAACAGGGCAACAAGGACAACTATATGGAGATGATCCCACTCTATCCTATTGGCAATAAATCAACTGTGGGAACCGGCAGTGGTGATTTTGAACGGGCTATAGAAAAATCCCAGAAGGCTATCGCAGTACATTCCATCAAACGGAAGCCTCAACGTAAACAGGGTAAACGCTACACGGAAGAGTACAAACAATGGCTGGCACGCCGGGAATTCAACCCTTTCCTGCACAAGGCCTGGATGTTAATGGGGAAAGCACAGTTTCAGAAAGGAGACTTTCCCGAAGCGGCTGCAACTTTCTCATACATTGCGCGCCTATATACCGGTCAGCCTAAAATTACAGCAGAAGCGCGTATCTGGCTTGCCCAGTGTTATACACAGATGGGATGGTATTATGATGCAGAAGATGTTCTTCTAAAAGTAAATAACGACAGCCTGCCCTATACCCTCGCTCCTGCCTATTCACGAACCTACGGGCATTATCTGCTGGGTAGCCAACGCTACCGGGAAGCAATCCCGCATCTGCTTACTACCATCAAAAATGAAAAGAATAAGCGGCAGAAGGCGCGCCAATACTATCTCCTGGGACAAGTATACCAGCTTCTGCAAGATCCCGCCAAAGCCTATCAGGCTTACGGAAAGGTTATCAAAATGAGCCCTCCCTACGAAATGGAGCTAAATGCACGTATCCGTCAAACAGAGGCCTTCCCGGCCGGGGAGGTGCGTCAGGCGGCGGAAATAAAGAAGGCGACGGATAAGCTGCGACGCATGACGCGGAGTGATAAGAATAAGGATTACCTGGATCAGATTTATTATGCACTGGGGAATATTTACCTGGCGGCGGGGGATACGGTGCAGGCGATTAAGGAATATGACTTAGGAGTGGAGAAGAGTACACGCGGAGGGGTGGAGAAAGGGATTCTGCAACTCACGCTGGGCAACCTCTGCTGGGAGATGGGGCGGTATGTGGAAGCACAAACGGCTTATTCTGATGCGATCGGGCTACTGGAGAAGACGCATGCGCAATATGAAGAGATCACAAAGCGTTCTGAAATACTGGATGAATTGGTACCCTACTCCACGGCTGTGGAGTTGCAGGACAGCCTGCAACATCTGGCATCACTGGATAGTGCCGCACGGATGGTGGTGATCGACACATTGATAGCCCGTGTCATCCGTAAAGAAGAGGAGGCGAAACGGCTGGCAAAAGAGGCCGAACGGGATGCATTGCGTGAGTCTATTGCTGCCGAAAATGCCGCCAATGCCCCACAACAACCTACTACAACGCAACCTACAATACCTACGGGAGATGACTCCTGGTATTTCTATAATTCGCAAGCAGTAACACAAGGTAAGGCTGACTTCCAACGGTTGTGGGGACGACGCAAACTGGAAGATAACTGGCGGCGGAGAAACAAAACAGTGGTTGCCCTGGACGATTTCGAGCCGGTCAACTACGATGAAGCGCTTCCCGCGCAGGGAGATGCGGCAGGCGATGATAATAAAGATGCGGCAGGTGATGATGCGACGTTTCCTATACAGGGAGATGCGGCAGGCAATAAAGAGAATGATTCTCAGCTTCCTGCCGATACGACTTCTACCGCTGCCATCGACGAAAAGAATCCGATCTTCTACCTGCAACAGATTCCATTGACGGAGGAAGCAATGGCTGCCTCTAACGAGATCTTGTCAGACGGTCTGTTCAACATGGGAATGATATTCAAAGACAGAATGGAGAACTTCCCTCGCGCTGAGCATTCCCTCGGACGGTTGATTCATAACTTCCCGGATTTCGGCCAACTGGATGTGGCATACTATAATCTTTACCTCATGCTCGGACGTATGGATCGCATGGCAGATGCCAACATTTACAAGCAGGAACTTATAGACCGTTTCCCGGATAGTAAGTATGCCAAGATGCTCGCAGATCCTGACTTTGCCTACATTGCCGTACATGGCAAGCACCTGGAAGATTCGCTTTATGCCAATACTTATAAGGAATACATGGCAGGCAATTACAAACAGGTAGTGGCCAATGCGGAATACTCTTTCAACAAATATCCAATGGGACAGCATCGTCCGAAATTTATGTTCCTGCATGCTGTAAGTGCCTTGCAGGTAGGGGATCAGAAGCAATTCCTGGCCGAGCTGAAAGAGCTTGTGCAACAGTACCCGGAAAATGAGATCACCGATCTTGCCGCCCACATCCTGAAAGGGGTACAGGAAGGGCGCCTGCTGGCAGAAGGCAGTATCTCCTTTGGTAGTATCTGGTCGCGCAGAAATGCGGAAGATCGGACAGACAGTACGCGTATAGCCGGAATGGACAGTACGCACGTCTTTACTGCCGAACGGAATACGCCTTACTTATTCATACTGGCCTACGAAGAAGGAAAAGTAAACGAGAACCAACTGCTTTACGAAGTAGCCCGTTACAACTTCTCATCCTTCATGGTGAAGAACTTTGACCTCTCCTTCTCCCACGACCGGGGTATCGGACGACTCGTCATCCGTTCATTTGCCAACTATGAGGAGGCACAGTATTACCAACGCCAACTTTACGCTGACCCACATATGAACGAACGTCTCAGCGGAATGCGGGCTGTCCTTATCTCAGAAACCAATTATGAACTGCTGAACCAATTCTATAGCTTCGACGATTATGATGTGTTCTATAAGAAGACGTTCGATCCTTATCCGACGGAGGAAGAAGTACCCATCGATGGAAGTACACTGGATGAACCCTTACTGAACCTTCCACCCGTCGATGAAACCACCCCGGCAGAAGAAGATGACGGCGAAGAGATACAACAATCCCCCGGCACCAACTACTTTTAGGCGGCGCTTCCCGGCGCTTCCCGCGCGGGGAGGTGCGACAGGCGGTGCTTCCCGCACGGGGAGGTGCGACAGGCGATGGTGGCAGAATAATAATAGCAATAATAATTGCGCAGCCAAATAGTAAATAGTAAATAGCTAAATAGTAAATATCAAGATGAAGAATGACCGATTACTCTGGGTAGACGATGAGATAGACCTTCTCCGTCCCCATATCCTTTTCCTCGAGTCGAAAGGCTACGAGGTACATACCGTCAGTAACGGACAGGATGCCCTCGACCGTTGCCGTGAAACGGACTATGATCTCATCTTCCTTGATGAGAATATGCCCGGCATCAGCGGCCTTGAAACGCTGGCACAGATCAAGGATATCTCTCCGACCGTACCTGTTATCATGATAACCAAAAGCGAAGAAGAAGATATCATGGATATGGCTATCGGCAGCAAGATAGCCGACTACCTGATCAAACCTGTCAACCCCAATCAGATACTTCTTTCGTTAAAGAAGAATCTGCACCGCCGTGACATTGTTTCCGAAGTAGCGCAAACAGCCTATCAGCAGAACTTCGGCAAGATAGGTATGCAGATCAATGACTCTCTCACTGCCGATGATTGGGTGGAGCTTTATCGCCGCCTCGTCTATTGGGAACTGGAACTGGAAGCCAGTGACAGCCCCATGAGCGAAATGCTTTCCATGCAGAAAACGGAAGCAAACACGGCCTTTACCAAGTTTATCAAGAAAAACTATATCGACTGGATGAAGACGATGGACCCCACACGCAAAGGAAATGCTGTGCAGGAAGCTCCGATGATGAGTCCGGACGTGATGAAACGTATCCTCTTTCCGCTGCTGGATCAGGGGGAGAAAGTGTTTTTCCTTGTGTTGGACAACTTCCGCTATGATCAGTGGCGCGTAGTTGCCAGTGAGCTATCCGAGCTTTTTACTTTCGAGGAACAGCTCTATTTCAGTATCCTGCCCACTGCCACGCAGTATGCCCGTAATGCTATCTTCTCCGGATTGATGCCGGATCAGATCGCACGCATGTTTCCCGACCTGTGGGTGGACGAGGATGAGGAGGAAAGTAAAAACCTCAACGAGGCTCCGCTGATACAGACTTGTTTCGACCGTTTCCGTCGGCAGCACACCTTTTCTTATCATAAGATAAACGATGCGTCTGCCGGAGAACGTCTTGTGGGTCAACTTCCACAACTGATGCAGAATGACTTGAATGTGGTAGTCTTCAACTTTATAGACATGTTAAGTCACACCCGGACGGAGAGCAAAATGATACGTGAACTGGCTTCGACAGAGGCTGCATACCGTAGTCTTACACTATCCTGGTTCCGCCATTCGCCGGTACGCGACCTGCTTAAAGAACTGGCAGCACGAAAGGTACGCATAGTCGTCACCACAGACCACGGTAGCATCCGCGTGGACAATCCGATCAAAGTACAGGCCAATAACGGAGAGATTAATACGAATCTGCGCTATAAGCTATCACGGAATATGTCCTATAACCCCAAACAGGTGTTTGAGATCAGCCGTCCGGCAGATGCTTTGCTGCCATCGCCCAACGTCAGCACCAAGTACATCTTTGCCAGTGGACATGACTTCCTGGCCTATCCGAACAACTTCAACTACTATGTATCGTATTACACCAATACCTTCCAGCACGGAGGGATCTCCATGGAAGAAATGATCATCCCCCTCATCACCCTAAAACCCAAATGAGTGGCGCTTCCCGGTGCTTCCCGCACGGGGAGGTGCGCCAAGCGATGCTTCCCGGTGCTTCCCGCACGGGGAGGTGCGACAGGCGATGCTTCCCGGCGCTTCCCACACGGGGAGGTGCGTCAGGCGGCGCTTCCCGCGCGGGGAGGTTCGACAGGCGGTGATAGTGGTAAGAGAAATAATCGTTCAAGATTATAGGATATTAGCATTGAAACGCAGAAACTCACAGATTCACGCAAAGCATATCATCGCTCAAGTATAGCGCAGCCATTTAATCTGCGAAAATCTGCGATCATTTGCGTTTCAACAGAATGTTGTCATAATATAGACTAAATCAGAAGCCCTGCTTAGTACAGCGCAGCCAAATAGTAAATAGTAAATCGTCAAATAGTAAATCATCAATAACTTTATGGAAATAAAAATTGAATCATTAGATCAGATACACGAAGCCGCCCGCGAGTTCATTAATGCGATGGGTGATAATACCGTGTTTGCCCTCTACGGAAAGATGGGAGCAGGAAAAACAACCTTTGTAAAAGCTCTTTGTGAGGAATTGGGTGTTTCGGACGTTATTACTTCCCCTACCTTTGCTATTGTCAACGAATACCGTTCGGATGAAAACGGAGAACTGATTTATCATTTCGACTTCTACCGTATCAAGAAGCTGAGTGAAGTGTATGATATGGGCTATGAGGATTACTTTTATAGTGGTGCCCTCTGTTTTATCGAATGGCCGGAACTGGTGGAAGAGCTTCTGCCGGGCGATGCCGTAAAGGTGACGATAGAAGAACTGGAAGGCGGCAGCCGGAAAATTACTCTTTAATACCGATGACACCGCATTATTTCATCTTAGGACTGTTTGCCCTTGCAGGTATCCTTTCATTGCTTGCCGCAGTGCTCAACTGGGGATGGTTCTTTACCGCACACAATGCCCAGGCTGTAGTACGACGAATAGGACGCTCCCGTGCACGACTTGTGTACGGAGC
>OHAM01001615.1_pt1 | contig 13742 bp, 10 predicted proteins | sample 1577161 | NCBI WGS metagenome assembly OHAM01 (sample SAMEA3541583, study PRJEB24748) | human gut metagenome | biome: human gut; feature: human-associated habitat; material: faeces | place: China | collected 2012
AAATCACGGATAGCCTTTCGGTTCATTGTGTAATTAACGGCACGTGCACTCGGCACTACCTGAATCCCTTCTTTTTCGAAATCGTATAAACGTTCCGTACGAATGGCTTCAATCTCGGGGACGATAATGTCCGGCCGATGCTTTTTTACAATACGCTCCAGTTCTTCACCGTTCAGCATATCGAATACTTCGCATTCATCAGCAACCTGCATGGCAGGTGCCCCGGCATATGAATCACAAGCAATGATGTGTTGACCTTTACGTTGAGCAGAAATTACAAATTCCTTGCCCAATTCGCCCGATCCGAGTAAAAGTATTTTCTTCATGATTGAATATTTTAAGATATAATGACGCAAAAATACTACTTTTCTTCCAATAAATCCCGAACGAGCTACTAAATGATTACGATAAAAGAGAGAAAAAGACAATTACATAGAAAAAGATTAACAGGTCACAGAACAACAAGCTGTTCTTCAAGAACAAAGTCCTCCTTTAAAAGAGAACGGGAACATTATTTAACAGCATATTAATCATGATTATCAAGCACTTACACCGATAGTAAAAAGGAGATTTTACGAAGTTAATATCGTAGTTCCAAGAAGTTAACTTCCTGCAGATACGATATTAACTTCGTATAAATACGTTGTTAACATCGTACATGACAGGATGTTAACTTCGTAAATGTCATAATATAATTTCCAATATTATAACAAATAAGACACATATAGCCAAAGAGAAATGTTAATTTTTGGTCTAATTACACAATAAAGAATATTTAAAAGGATAAAAAGAAGCGGATATGGTGTATTATCCGGAATTAATGCCTTACTTTGCAACATCAAACAATAAGAGGTTTTTATTGGTTTAACTCTCACATGTATTTCCTCAATGTTCGCATTGAGAACTTTCATCTCTGATTTACACTTCCTAAAGCTTTATTGTTATTTTATTAATTTTTTATTTTTGTATATTTATGAATATGTACGTTGGAAATCTTAGCTATAATGTTAAGGAGTCAGATTTGAGACAAGTTATGGAAGAGTATGGAGTAGTAGAATCAGTAAAACTGATCACAGACCGCGAAACAAGAAGATCTAAAGGGTTTGCGTTTGTCGAAATGCCGGAATCTTCAGAAGCAAGCAATGCCATTAAAGAATTGAACGGAGCAGAATATGCCGGTCGTCCGATGGTAGTAAAAGAAGCTTTGCCAAGAAATTGATCTGAAAAGCAATAAATAATAAAAAGGGGATATTCGCCGTGAATATCCCCTTTTTTATTTTCCTTTGATTACTGATGCTGTTCACGCAACAGGTCGTTCACAGTCTTTACCGGATTGAAAGTGGAAAGTGGAACCTCCACAAATACCGTACTCCAATCGCTCATAGCACCATTCCACAAACCGGGAAGTTCAAGAGCTTTCAGATCCTTACCACTCTTCGACTTATAAGAGATGAAGCCGGTAGCTTTATCCACATATTTCGCCAAATCAAATTTATGACCCTTATAATCACGTACGGCGCAAACCAGATCGACCGGGTTGAAGTGCGTACCCTTTTCAAACATTTCCTTTGCTTCCGGATTATTCATATCGATTTGTGAGCTTTCAAGGATTTGCAGGGAGATAGTTCCATCACTATTATATGCCAGGAACGGACCACCGCCCGGCTCGCCCACGTTCTTCACCATACCACAAACACGCATCGGACGGTTCAATTTATTCTTCAGGTAAATGACCAACTCGGCATCTTCCAGATCTTTTGTTTCAGGATTCTTACAGAAAAGTTTCTTTTGTACAAATTGCAGGATATCCATCACCTGCTCATGTGTATAACGACCACTATCCAATAATTCCAGATATTGAAAAGCTTGCTTCTGGAGAGATACCAGTACACCGGCAATCAGTTTCTTATAAAGCACTGTATCGCCTTTCAATTTATCAGGAACCACATTGTCAATGTTCTTAATAAAAATAACATCCGCATCCAGATCATTCAGATTCTCAATCAGCGCACCATGCCCGCCGGGACGGAACAAAAGCTTACCGTTATCGCGGAATGGCTGGTTTTCCATATCAGCGGCAATTGTATCAGTGCTTGGTTTCTGTTCGGAGAAAGTGATATTATAATCTACGCCATAACGTTTGGCAAAAGCATCGACTTTTTCGGTAACCAATGATTTAAACAGTTCACGGTGCTCGGTAGAGACGGTAAAATGCACATTGACTTTTCCGCTTTTTCCGGCAGCGTACATAGCACCTTCTGCCAAATGTTCCTCAAGCGGGGTACGCGAACCTTCTTCATACTTATGAAACTTAAGTAACCCCTTGGGAAGCGCACCGTAATTCAGTCCCGCTACATTAAGCAATCCTGAAACGACCGCTTTATAATTGCCTTCTGCAATCAGGGTAGGAATACCTTTGCCTTCTGTCCGCACACAAGCCGTATTCAAGTCATCATAAAAAGCAAATTTTTCAATCGATTCAAAAAAAGTTTGTTCGAACTTTGTAGTGGGTTCAGTATAGTCAGCATCCAAAAATTCAAATAGATTCTTGAACATACGGCTGGCAGCACCCGAAGCGGGTACAAACTTCACAATCGTTTTGTCTGAATTGGTATAGACATCCCATGCTGCAAGATAAGCTTTCTGCTCCTCGGCATCAGGAGCCAAAATGCCTTTTTCTACAGATGCGGCAGCATCTAACTTCAAATAAGGAAAGCCTTTTTGGAAGCAAGCCAACTGCTCAGCGATTTGTACTTCCGAAATGCCCTTTTTGGCAAGCAATTCTTTGTCTTCAGGTGTTATCATACTATCTAATTTTATTAATTCATGCCCAAAAATACAAAAAAAGGAAGAGGACACCCTACAAAACCCGGAAAAAAACTATCTTTACCGACGATAAATTTGAGCTGCTTATGGAAAGAGATGAATTCTTTACGAAAGAAGAGAGAGAATTATTGTTCTCACTATACAAAAAACTACTGCGTCTCACCGGAGAAACCTTACAAAAAGGAGATTGCAGAAAGCTGAAAAAGCATCTTATCGACTCCACTCAAAACAATACGATGCAGAGGGACAGTTTTGGGCTGAATCCTGTTATCAAAGATATGCAGACTGCTGTAATCGTGGCTGAAGAAATCGGCATGAAACGGGCATCTATTTTAGGCATTATGCTACACACGCCTGTACGTTGCCACTCTTATACAATAGAATACATTCAACAGGAGTATGGTGAAGATGTGGCCGGAATTATCCGGGGATTAATCAAGATCAATGACCTTTATGATAAGAGTCCGACCATAGAATCGGAGAATTTCCGCAATCTGCTACTGTCTTTTGCCGAAGATATGCGGGTAATCCTGATCATGATTGCCGACCGTGTAAACGTGATGCGACAAATAAAAGATGCCGAAAATGACGAGGCCCGCAGACGGGTGGCCAATGAAGCGGCCTATCTGTATGCTCCGCTAGCCCACAAACTGGGATTGTATAAGCTGAAATCGGAACTGGAAGATTTGTCACTAAAATATACCGAACATGACATCTATTACCATATCAAGGAAAAGCTGAACGAGACGAAAAAGTCACGTGACCGCTATATTGCCAACTTCATTGCTCCGATACAACAGAAATTGGAGGAAGCAGGACTGCATTTCCACATGAAAGGACGTACCAAGTCCATTCATTCCATCTATCAGAAAATGAAAAAACAGAAATGCCAGTTCGAAAACGTATATGACTTGTTTGCTATCCGTATCATCCTGGAATCTCAGTTTGAAAAAGAGAAGCAGGAATGTTGGCAGGCATATTCCATAGTGACGGATATGTATCAACCTAACCCCAAACGTCTGCGTGACTGGCTGTCGGTTCCCAAAAGTAACGGTTACGAGTCATTACACATCACTGTTATGGGGCCCGAAGGCAAATGGGTTGAAGTACAGATTCGTACGGAGCGTATGGACGATATTGCCGAGCGCGGATTGGCAGCCCATTGGAGATATAAAGGCGTGAAGGGTGAAAGCGGACTGGACGAATGGCTGACTTCAATACGTGAAGCACTGGAAAATACGGAGAACGACCTGGAAATGATGGACCAGTTCAAACTGGATCTGTATGAAGACGAAGTATTCGTATTTACACCGAAGGGAGACCTTTTTAAACTGGGCAAAGGGGCTACCGTACTTGATTTTGCTTTCCACATCCACAGCAAATTGGGATGTAAATGTATCGGAGCAAAAGTAAACGGTAAAAATGTACAGTTAAGACAAAAGCTGAACAGCGGGGATCAGGTAGAGATTATGACATCGAACACACAGACTCCGAAACAAGACTGGCTGAACATTGTCACTACTTCAAAAGCCCGTACTAAGATTCGTCAGGCCCTCAAGGAGATGGTAGCGCGTCAGCACGATTTTGCCAAAGAGACCCTGGAACGCAAGTTCAAGAACCGGAAGATGGAATACGATGAAGCTGTGATGATGCGCTTAATCAAACGCTTGGGATTCAAGAACGTGACAGAGTTTTATCAGAAGATTGCCGATGAGGTACTCGACGTAAACGATATTCTGGATAAATACATCGAACAACAAAAGCGGGACAGCGAACGTGATGAGGTGACCTATCGCAGTGCAGAAGAATACAACCTGCAAAACCAGATAGACGAAACAACAGTCACTAAAGAAGATGTACTCGTTATTGACCAAAACCTGAAAGGATTGGATTTCAAACTCGCCAAATGTTGTAATCCCATATACGGAGACGATGTATTCGGGTTTGTCACAGTATCCGGAGGTATCAAGATACACCGAAATGACTGCCCCAATGCAGGACAGATGCGCGAACGCTTCGGCTATCGGATTGTAAAAGCACGCTGGGCCGGTAAATCGGAAGGTACTCAATACCCAATAACACTCCGCGTTGTGGGTCATGATGATATCGGTATTGTAACAAATATCACTTCGATCATCTCAAAAGAAAATGGTATCTCGCTACGTTCTATCGGTATCGATTCGAACGACGGACTTTTCTCGGGTACATTGACCATTATGGTAAGTGATACCGGACGTCTGGAAGCGCTGATCAAGAAGTTGCGCACAGTAAAAGGAGTAAAACAGGTTAGCAGAAATTAAGAATGGAAAAATTCAGCACCAGAAAAAGAATACGAAGCTTCGGATATGCCTGGAAAGGTATCCGAAGTTTTGTAAGCAAAGAACATAATGCCTGGATACATTGCACGGCAATTATTATAGTAACAGTGACCGGATTCTGTTTCGGCATCACCCGGAACGAATGGATAGCTATCATACTTTGTTTTGGAGTAGTACTGGCAGCAGAGGGATTCAACACGGCTATAGAAAGATTGGTCAATCTTGTATCTCCGGAACGTAATCCGATAGCAGGTGATGTGAAAGATATCGCAGCGGGTTCCGTTCTGATATGTGCTATAGTTGCTGCCATTGTAGGAATTATCATCTTCATGCCTTATGTACTTGCTGTTTTACTGTGTAATATGGGATAAATGATACATTAAAAAAGCGGACTCCGTATATTATGCTACAATTCGTTGCAAATATACGGAGTCCGCTTTTCATAATTATATCACATTTATCTTACCTTCTTCCTTTTAAAATAAGGATACGTAAGTAAAACGAAGAATGCCAAAGACACGATTGCCGATAACAATCCGACCCGATAAACGGCCTGTTCATTAGCCGTAAGATGTAAATGACACGCAGATGCAATACCCAATCCGACTCCAAGTTCCCATGCAAGTAGATGAGTGGTATTAGCCGTGCCGCGCTGGCAGTGTTGCGACAATTTGACAAACATCATAAGAAACTCCGGAGTGACCAAGCCGAGTCCTAAACCCATCAATACAGCTGCCGGAGCATTCCAGCTTGTTTCAGGAGAGAACAGCATAGCCATCGATCCGATTACTGTCACCAGCCCGACAACTATCTGCAACCACATTTTGTTATCATAGCGGAAAAACAATTTCACAATTAATACTGATAAGAGAAATCCGCATCCGACCAAAGCAAAAAAAGGTACTGTCTCGCCTCCTACCGGCACATCACTCGGCGCACCGGCAAGCACAGGAAGCATCAATCCCGGTATAAAAGCAATCAATATTAAATTGAATGCCGGAATAAGTCCCCGGAGAAGCAGGAATCGGTCCATGGAACAAACTTTCATCCCGATAGGTGCACGAAAGGGAACATATACCCTTGACACAAATAATATTCCCAACGCTCCCAACGCCACAGCAACATATAGCAAAGTCTCAAAGCCATGTGTCCGAAACAGATACACCCCCAAAGCCGCTCCGATAATCATCCCCAAGCGTGCAGCCCAGGAAAAGACCACATTACCTGCGCTGCGAAAAGTGGAATTGGTGATATCGATGGCCAATGTGATGCCTGCCGTGGCAGCCATTCCAAAGGATAATCCCTGCACAATGCAAAGCATCAACAGATGTGTTGCGTTCTGCACCAACGTATAACCGGCTGTTGCTGCAACCATTACCCCAAACGAAAGCATACATATATATTTCCGCTTGTAAACATCGACCAAATAGGCATGGAACGGGCCGATAAAAAACATTGCAAGCGTAAAAAGTATAAATATGACTCCCGTCTGACTGACAGGCACGCCTAAACGTGAAGCCATCATTACCGGGAGTACAGGGTACAACAAATACAGGGACATGAACAACAATAAATTAGCAAGGCATATCCGCATAAAATGCAATGTCCATAATTTAGTCGCCATACGACAATTAATATTGTTCTTTCTCGTTCGGGAAGTCGCAGTTCTTTACATCTGAAACATAGTGACTGATAGCATCGGTCATTACCGTATAAAGATCGGCATAACGACGAAGGAAGCGCGGGCGGAAACCGTTATTCATACCCAACATATCCTGAATTACCAATACCTGTCCGTCTACATCTCCACCGGCACCGATACCGATCACCGGAATGGTCAGTTCGCTTGCGACACGTGATGCCAATGCTGCAGGAATCTTTTCAAGAACAAGTCCGAAACATCCGGCCTCCTCAAGTAAATGTGCATCACGAATCAATTTCTCTGCTTCGGCATCATCCTTGGCACGAACCGTGTATGTACCATATTTATTGATAGATTGTGGCATCAGTCCAAGATGTCCCATCACGGGGATACCGGCACTCAGAATACGTTTCACAGTATCTATAATCTCTTCACCACCTTCCAGTTTCAATGCATCGGCATGACTCTCCTTCATTATGCGGATAGCTGAAGCAAGCCCTTCCATTTCATTACCCTGATAAGAGCCAAAAGGCATATCCACTACTACCATTGCACGCTTTACACCACGTACAACCGATTTTCCATGATAGATCATCTGATCCAGGGTAATAGGAAGTGTAGTCACATTACCTGCCATCACATTCGATGCGGAATCGCCTACAAGAATTACATCGATACCGGCACCGTCGACAATCTGTGCCATTGTGTAGTCATACGATGTAAGCATAGATATTTTTTCGCCTCTTTGCTTCATTTCGATTAGGCGATGAGTCGTCACTTTTCTTGTGTCATCTGATATATAACCAGCCATATCCAATCTTTTTAAATTAAAAATCGGGCGCAAAGGTATAACTTTTAATTCATACCATACAAGTAAAAGTGAATAAATTAGCGGATCCACATTAAAAGGTCAGCAACCATTTTTGTAGTTCATCAGTCCATAACTCCTTATATATGAAACTGTCACGAAATCCGAAGCTATGTCCGCCTTCCGGATAAATATGCAGTCCGGCAGAGACTCCATGTTTCAATAATGCTGTATAATAGACAATACTGTTGAGAGGAGATACGGCCTGATCATCCTCGGCCAAAACGATGAATGTAGGAGGAGTATCGGCTGTGACGTGAAGTTCAAGGGATAGTGTTTCTTTCAAACCTTCAGAGATAGTTTCTCCCAACATACGTTCGCGTGAAGGCCAATGAGTCAGCCTGTCGGTCATGCTGATAACGGGATAAAGCAATACTTGAAAGTCGGGCCGGTCTGTTCCGGTATAAAGAGTTGCGGCAGTAGCAGCGATATAGCCTCCGATAGAAGCTCCCATAACACCCAGTTGATGGATTCCCCACTCTGCCGACTGACGGCGGATCAGGCGAATCGCTTCACGAATATCCTCACGAATCACTTCAACATCACCGTGAGGCATGCGATAATTCAGTACGGCATATGTGATGCCCTGATTATTAAACCACGCAGCAAAATCACGTCCTTCATGATCTGAAGCTATCTGATTGAACCCACCACCGGGACACATAATAATGGCTTTACCTCTTGGCTTGCGAGCCGGATAAACCCAAAGGACAGCCGAAGAAGCATCTTTTCCTAATGAATATTCGATAAAACTCTGTTCCATAACTTTATTCCTTATCATTTAATTTCCTGAATCATTTTTTTCACTATACCCGGCCCTTCATAAATAAACGAAGAATAGATTTGTATCAGATTGGCCCCCGCATCCAACATCCTACGGGCATCAGCGGGAGTAATGATTCCGCCTGCCCCTACTATCAGAAGGCTTTTTCCGGCATGGGCACGCAAATAGCTGACGGCTTTTAATGACCTCTCCCCTATCCCGCGTCCACTGATTCCACCGGAGCCGATCTTCTGTAATTGTGCAGGTGAATAACCTTTTAAGCAACTCCGCTCCATGGTAGGTCCGGTAGCTATCACTCCATCTACCCAGTACAGACGAGTACAGTCAATCACATCATCCATTCCTTCTTCTGTGATATCGGCAGGAAGTTTGAGTAGCAACGGAACATGTATGTTTTGCTCCACACGAAAAGCTGCCAACCCCTGGAGCACCTGTTTCATCAGAGCAACATCCACAGATCCCCAATTAAGTGTGAAATAACCGACATGAGGATGTAACTCCTTATACAGACGCAAAAAGTCTGCCACCGCTTGCTCTCCTTCCGAAGAGGGATTCTTATTTATATTTACACCTAAAACATACGAACCGCTTTTCTGTTCAAGACGGCGTTTAATAACATCCAATCCGGGATTATTGAAGCCCGTACGGGAAATTAAAGATTCACACTGAGGCAAGCGAAAAATACGCGGACGGGGATTTCCATCCTGAGAATCGGGAGTTACAGTACCTACTTCGATAAATCCGAAACCATAATCGGCCAATTCATCAAAAATTTCGGCTCCTTTATCGAAACCGGCCGACAGACCGATACGGTTTCGAAAAGTAAGATGATTCCATATCAACTGTTTGTCGGAACAAGTATAAAGGTGACGTATCCAGCATCTGCACCATGGCAAATGCCGGTAACATTTGAGGCAGGAAACCAACAAGGCATGTACCTTTTCGGGTTCCATCAGAAATAAAACAGGACGAATCGTTTGCTTATACATGGCTTTCTCTCTTTTTAAATACCATGCAAAGCTAAGGGATTCTTCCCTGAGATGCTATTCAATCTTTCTTATCAGATATAACGTGAAGTTATAGTCAGCAGTTTTTCGTAAGTCATCCCTCTGAAATCGTCTATTACATAGTCTGCCTTGTCGGCAATGGCTTCGCGTGAATTCGTAGTTGCCAATCCGACAACAATGGCTCCGGATGATCTACCGGCCTGCAAACCATGAAATGAATCTTCGAACACATACGAATCTTTTGAATCGGAACCGAAAATTGTCATTCCCAACAAGAAACATTCAGGATCAGGCTTAGAACGCTTAAAACGCTCTGCAGTCAATATTTCATCAAAAAGGGATTTAAACTCGGGATGGGCATGATAAACATTCTCCATTTTTGCCGTATTGGAACTGGTAACCAAAGCTATTTTCACACCATGCCGACGCAGATCTGCTATAAACTCAACTATTCCGGGAACATAGTCATAATTCATTTTTATTTCAAAGCGGTTCAATGCCTCGGTTATATCCCGCTGTTTTTCCGATTCTCCTGCAAAGTATTTATCATAAATCTGTACCAGTGTCTGGCCCTTAACCTTGGAACCAAAGTTTGCATCATTTACATACTTTTGGCCCATTTCATTCCAGAAAACGGTATACTGCCCTTCTGTATCGACAATTACACCATCACAATCGAATAATGCCGTTATTTTCTTTGTTGCATCCATAAACATTCTTTTACGTGTTTGTTAAACTCTGTGGGCAAAGTTCAGAATAATCATCGAATCAGGCAAATTATTTGTACCTTTGCTGCACTTAAAAATATGTAACGCTTCACTATATGGCACAACAAACCGATCCCCGCATACTGGGTACAGAACCTATTGGCAAACTTCTGTTACAATATTCCATCCCGGCCATCATCGGAATGACTATTACGTCACTTTATAATATCATCGACAGTATTTTTATCGGGCACGGTGTCGGTCCCATGGCTATCTCCGGACTGGCGATCACCTTCCCGCTAATGAATCTGGTCGTAGCGTTCTGTGTACTGATTTCGGCAGGTGGAGCTACCATCTCATCTATACGCTTGGGACAAAAAGACATCAAGGGTGCGACCGATGTTCTGGGAAATACATTGATGCTTTGCCTGACGAATGCAGTGCTGTTCGGTGGATTGGCTTATCTATTCCTGGACCCGATATTGTTTTTCTTCGGCGCCAGTACCGGTACACTTCCCTATGCCCGTGATTTTATGCAAGTGATTCTCTTGGGAACTCCCATCACTTATACCATGATAGGGTTGAACAACGTGATGCGTGCTACGGGATATCCGAAAAAGGCCATGTTGACATCCCTGGTGACAGTTATTGCCAATGTCATCATCGCTCCTGTCTTCATTTTCCATTTCGGCTGGGGGATTCGGGGAGCTGCTATGGCTACAGTCCTGTCACAGTTTATCGGAATGATATGGGTAGTAAACCACTTCCGTAACAAAGAGAGTTTTGTCCATTTCATGCCGGGTTTCTGGAAAATGAAGAAACGCATCATCGGCAGTATCTTCTCCATAGGAATGTCTCCTTTTGCCATGAATGTTACGGCATGTATCATTGTCATACTCATTAATAATAGTTTGCAAAAATACGGTGGCGATATGGCTATCGGTGCCTATGGTATCATTAATCGCCTGTTGATGCTGTATGTAATGGTGGTAATGGGGTTGACTATGGGAATGCAGCCCATCGTCGGATACAATTATGGTGCACAGAAGATTGACCGTGTAAAGCATACGCTCCGTCTCGGTATCATTGTCGGTGTATTGATAACGAGTAGCGGTTTCATTATCTGTGAACTTTTTCCGCACACAGTTTCGGCCATCTTTACCGATAGCGATGAATTGATTGACATGGCATCGTCCGGGCTGCGCATTTGCACGCTGATGTTCCCGTTTGTAGGTGCACAAATCGTTATATCAAATTTCTTCCAGAGTATAGGAATGGCTAAGATCAGTATTTTTCTGTCACTTTCGCGCCAGTTAGTATACCTGCTCCCGGGATTACTTCTGCTTCCACCCTTATATGGTGTAAAGGGGGTATGGATCAGCATGCCTGTCTCTGACGGATTGGCTTTTGTAACAGCGGTAGTGATTTTGATGGTGTATATCAAGAAAGTAAAAGAGAAAACATCCGGACAGAAGCTATAAACCGGTGAAACAGAGACTTGATAAAGACAAAAGAAAGGCCCGGTTTCAGCGAAACCGAGCCTTTCTTTCATGGAATTGAAACATTACTCAGACTTGATGCTGTTCACCGGATTTTCATTAGCGATATGCCAGGATCTCCCTATAATGAAAACAAAGATAAAGACCAATAAACAAATAGCTGTCACTACATACCAACCTGCATAAACACAGATTGTATCTTCAAATTGACTTATCCACAACAGACTCATGTAGTAAGCTCCGTATGTACCGATGGCAACCGAGAGAATTGCAACCCAGAAGATATCTTTAGATAATAAAAAGAGAATAGATCTGGCTTCGGCACCATTTATTTTACGAATAGCTATCTCTTTGCTACGCCGACGGACTTCATCATTTATATAACCAATCAATCCCATCAGAGTGATAAACAGTATCGTTATAAAAGCCAAAAAAGTGGCGTCACGAAAAATTATTGTGGGGCGATAGTATCGTTCTAAATCCTGTTCTAAAGACCTAAACTCTATATCCTCTTGCGGATATATCTTTTTCATTTCATTATTCAGTCTATGCAAGTTCTCTGTAAAAGGTTCCTTGAGACGAACATGGACATTCCTCAAATTAGTACCATATTCAATTTCCAAAGGTTCATTATCAGCCGGAAGCACACCACAACAAAAAGGAGCAAGCACGCCAACCACCGTACCTCGATTAGGAACTATCTCGCCAACCCCACTACCCTTCCAGCCCATCTTCTCTACATATGGCTGATTAACCAGAAACTGCCTTTCACCTGTAAAATTACGCCCGGTCTTGATATGAAGTCCCAACAATGGAACAAAGTCTTTGTCGAATGCCGCACAACGAGGAGTGAAAAGAACTTTTCCACCTTCATCAGTTACCTCCCGATTCCCAAACCAGGTCATACTTCCACGAATAGAAGCTACCCCCTCCACATAAGGTAAAGATTTCAGGTTATTACGTGCGTTGTCAGGTTCAGCAAAATCATGCTTACAAGATGCGACACCCTTCGGCTGATATCCCATATCCCTATTTATAATGTAGTGACACTGAAGATATGCCACACACATCAATCCAAAGATAAAAGCCACCCCTGCAAATTCAATAAACAACAATATCCTTTTCCATCCCCTATTCTTTTTAATATAGGGATGGAAGACCTGAGTAACGGGAATCAAAGAAAATACTTTTCCGGGCAATATGCCTCCAATAACAAACAGAAAGGTAACTACCGATAATGGAGCCCATAAATTATGCCAGGTAAAAAGAGATGATAAGGATACCTCTGCCAATTCTTCGATCTTTTCCTGAAATTGGAATAGAAATATGATCATAAGCACCAGGGAAACACCGATAATCAAAGCCGTTTCATATATAAACATAGAAAATATAGCCTTATCGGATGCACCGTTACACTTATGAATTCCAATTCCTTTAGCACGCTGAGAAAGTGAGGAAACAAAAATAAGCACATAGTTCATGGTGGCCGCAAAAAGAATGGCGAATCCTAACAAAGATAATATGAGAATCGTCCTTTTCACATCTGAATGTTCCAGGTGAATAGTCCGCAAAGGAACCACAAACATATGTAAGTGCATATTCATGTCTGAGGGAATATGTTTTGCAATTACTTTATCAATGTCAGTATTAATAACATCAGCACTCCTTTCTCCATCCTTTAAACGAATAAAGGCATTGTAATTACCACCACTCGTCCAGCCAGGACGTCCCCAACCATATTTACTATGACTGGCAAAAGACAGGACTGCTTCGTGACGTTCCAACGATACATTATACGGAAGATCGGCAAATACTCCTTTTACCAAAGCTTCTACGGGAGTGCCCCAAACCATCATATGCAAAGTCTTTCCAATAGGATTTTCTTCACCGAATGCTTCTCGTGCAACCGACTGTGATAAAAAGAGCACATCAGGATTGGTCAAATCATTCGGATTACCACTAATGACCTCAATTCCCATAGTACGGAAATAAAGGGAGTCTGATAAAATAAAAGATTTATTCATCTTCCGATTACCTATTTTGAAAATAGCTTCAAAAGATATACTTGAGCAAACCGCACTTTCCACCTCC
>OHAM01001661.1_pt1 | contig 13434 bp, 10 predicted proteins | sample 1577161 | NCBI WGS metagenome assembly OHAM01 (sample SAMEA3541583, study PRJEB24748) | human gut metagenome | biome: human gut; feature: human-associated habitat; material: faeces | place: China | collected 2012
TAATGAGTTAGCACTGAAAGGACTTATTAGTTAACGAAGAGCGTTTGATATATTACTTTGTACTGGAATCTCGACAATTCTTTTACCCAAAGTAATAGGCAAGAACGCTCACGTCAATGTTATATACTCATCTTTACAGGTGAATTATATATCGTTTGGCGTGGGCTATTGTTTATTATTGGGTAAGGGCAGTCGAGAGCCTCAGTACAGTAATAACAATAGTTCCCACGCTTCTTTTTTTGTATAACAGTCAGTAGGGAACACTGACTATAATACATACAAGTCAAGAAACAGATATTCTATTCTCTAATGTAGCAACTATTAAAACAGTGTGCAGCTATCGCTGTGTTCCTCACACTTATTCAGAACTTACTTATTAACAGCATCTATAGGGAACATGGAGGCATAAACTATTTATAAAGATGAAAACATTAAGATTTATTGGAATGGCAGTAATTGCCGTAATTATGAGTGTGAATTTTATGGCTTGCAGTGACGATGATGATGAAGATGATAAGCAGTCTAATACTATTATAGGTACATGGGAGGTAACAGGGGATAGTGACAGTGATGAAGAGCACAATGCTATTGGTGAAATCTATACATTCTATTCAAATGGAACAGTCCTAAATGAATGGGAGAACGACTTTTATACCTATAATTATAAATTAAACTCTGATAATACCATTTTGTCTATTGACTATGAAGATGGGGATGGCTATGAAGAAATGTATTTAGAAATTACAGACAACAAACTAATGAAATGGACATATGTTAATTATGAAGGTGAATACTTAATTCTTAAACGTATTAAGTAACATTTGTATAATATCATAATAAAGACAGCATTTGAAGCAATTCATTTGCTGTTTTTTTATTATCATTGCAAATAAAAAAGCAATGATGCAACCAATAGAAAAGTTTTCTTTCCAATATTATGTAGAGGAATATAAACTACTTGAATATGTATATCCTGTAGCTCAAGAATATGCACCAGACTTTGATTATAACGAGAATACAGGTGAATCTTTCATGGCAGTTTCGCAAGTTCCAGATATTTTTAAAGGAAGGTATAACGCACGTAAGTTGCGACATAAATTCACAGTAGAGGAATACATGCAGGATAAAGAACTGCAAGGCTATCTGAAAGCATTGGAATTGGATAGTGAGAAGTTCTGGTATCTGTTGCTCTTTTGCTATGACTATAGTTGGGGAATTTGCATGAAAGGGATTGAAATAAACAAATTTCCTGTTGAGTACATAAGAGACCTTGTAGACGCAATCTATAGCAATTATGCAGGCAGTGGTATGCTTGGAGCTATTTTCAATGAACCAATAAGTATAACCTTGAAAGTGGGCAGAAAAAACATCGTGATTGATAACAATAATGCTATAGCCTGCATAGCTAAATTCTGCGATGACGGATTAGAAAATAATGACTTGACTAATTTGCCTAACGGGCATTTCGTAGATATAACTCGTAAGAGTTCAGATTCCGTTTCCGTATTGGCTTACTATTTCTCCAAGATGATCATTTCCGCTTTTAACCACCAAGAGCAGGTGAAGGAGAAAAGAAAGAAGGGGGCAAACCTTTCAGATAAGGAGAAAATGGTTATTGCACATCTATTATACCTTACTGACATCATAAGCAATGAAAGTGTGAGGGAAAGCGATGAATATCTAAAGGCTATCTTAAAGCGGTATAAAGATATAAAGATAAGAAGGCTGAACTCATTCTATTTTTAAAGAGAATTTTTTCGTGCTAGGTGTGATCCTGCCTGCCTATTTCTATTGGACTTTACTCAAGAAATAGGTAGGCAGGATTTTTTTGTCTGATTTTGGGCTATAACATGAAAAACAGAGATTAAGTGGTGCTTTTAGTAGGGGAACAGAAAATGCGTATTTTTTTGTTTCTTTTAGTTTTTTGATTAAAGGGTAATCTTTGTAGCACAAAATTAACAGGTGCGCCAGATACCAAAACAAGTCCGCAGGGCAGCGGCAAAATTAAATGGAAAAAAATATAGTAAAGACATTAACCTCAGTAATGAAGGAAGGTAAGAAGATTGCATGTTTAAGCGGTAATCGTAATTTGGATGAAAAGATTGTGAAGGCTAAGATGAAGTCACTTGGAGAATGTGGGCATTTAGTGCCTGCCATTGTGGTAGACGCTACTGATGCTATAAATCAAGGGCTGGAAGTCGTTGATTTTGTCACAGGTAATGTCGTAGGAAAGGAAGAAGCTGTGAATTATTTGGTACTGTTGGATGCCAATCATCGCTATGAAGCACACTGTAGACTTTTGGCGGATAATGAGAAACGGGATGAACAAGACCGTTATAAAGGTGAATTTAAGTTATTGTATGCTTTGAATACGGAACTGCCAATAGCTAAAATGCTGTCAGCAATCAATATAGATACTAATCCGTGGAATAACGGGGATTATGCAAAAGGGGCAAGAATGAGGAACCCGAACGAAGAACTGCCCTTGTTGGATGCTGTGAATGATTTAGTAAATAAGAGATTTTCTTTGACGGCAGCATCGAAATGGCTGACCTTTAAGGCAAATCTTGATAAAAAGGTTATGAGTTGCGCTATGAACGGTATAATTCTCCCAGAGTTAAGGAATATCACTGGTTTGGAAAGAGGGAAGAGATTAATAGAAGTTGCAAAAGAACATTTCACGGAAAAAACCATAAAGAGCAGAATTTTAATCGACTGGATAATATATAAATATGACAATACTGGCGATGACGGAAAATCTGATTTCACAGACAAAATGGAGAGGTTCCTCAGAAATATCAGCAACGAAGATGCAGACTATATCGAAAAAGCTAAGGGTAAAACTGGAGGAGATACAAGAGAAAGTATTATCAATCAGAAATTAACTGAATTATGGGGTAATTTTGAAGGATAACCCTTTGAGAAAAAGCCAGTGGGTAGTGCCTGCTGGCTTTCCCAACAAAAGTAATAACCTGTAAATGATATATATTATGATTAAAGAGAGTAAAGGCAATATGTATGAGTTCGTGACACACACATGGAACCCTATTAAGGGTAAATGTCTTCATGGTTGCACCTATTGTTATATGAAAAAAATGTGTTCACGTCTAAATGCTCCAAGATTGGATGCGGCTGAATTAACCAGCTATCTTGAATGCTCGAACTTTATTTTTGTAGGAAGCAGTATTGATATGTGGGCAGAAGATATACCTAGCGACTGGATTAGAATAGTTTTGGACTGTTGTAATAAGGCTGCCAACAAATATCTGTTTCAAAGCAAAAATCCTTCCAGAATATTAGAGTTCATAACTCATCCAGTATTCCATCGTTCAGTAGCTTGTACAACTATAGAAACCAATAGGTCTTATCCAGATGTGATGTGCAACTCGCCAGTAATCGAAGAAAGGGTAAGGGCTATGGAAAAGATTGCAGATTTGGGTATAGAAACCTATGTTACTTTAGAGCCGTTGATGCAATTTGATTTAGATGAGTTGGTAGGATATATAAAACGGTGTAAGCCCAAGCAGGTCAATCTAGGAAGAAATACCAATAGAAAGATAGAAATACCAGAGCCAACAGCAGACGAAGTGAAAGCACTTGTAGCGGAACTGGGAAAGTTCGCAAAGGTAGAAATAAAGAAAAACGCAAGAATATGGTTTAAGTGAATAACATAGCCAGAACAGAGAATCCAGCTATCAGAAGTGGTAGTTGGATTTTTTATTAAGAAGGGAAGTAATCATGTAATTTACTACTTGATTTTTCCTATAAATGAATTATCTTTGTGATGTTCTTACGGGCTAATTGAAATACAAGTATAAAGAACAATTTACGTATTTGTTTGGTAATCAGACGGGTTTAGAAAAGCTCCATTTTTTTTGTACTTATATTCCCCTTATTTCGTATCTTTGGAGAAGATAAGCTGCATCTCGGCAGAACTTTTTCATGCAAGCATGAAAATTCTGCGATTAATTTGCATTATCTTTGTGTTCTCCAAATAAGGAATTATAAATCATTAAATCGTAAACTGAATTATGTTTTCCGGAATAGTAGAAGAATGTGCCACTCTTGTGGCATTGGTAAAAGAACAAGAGAACGTACACTTCACGTTCAAGTGCTCATTTGTAAATGAATTGAAGATAGACCAGAGTGTATCTCATAACGGTGTATGCCTCACGGTAGTCAGCATGACAGAGGATACCTATACGGTTACAGCCATGAAGGAAACATTGGAGCGCTCCAATCTCGGGTTGTTGAACGTAGGAGACAAGGTGAATGTAGAGCGCAGCATGATGATGAACGGTCGCCTTGATGGACATATCGTGCAGGGGCATGTAGATCAGACTGCCACCTGCATCAGTGTAGAAGATGCCGAAGGAAGTTATTACTTCACTTTCCGATATGCTTTCGATAAGGAGATGGCAAAGCGGGGATACATTACTGTGGACAAAGGCTCTGTAACGGTGAATGGTGTCAGTCTGACTGTGTGTAATCCAACGGACGATACTTTCCAGGTAGCTATCATTCCTTATACTTTCGAATATACCAATTTTCACGATATCAAAGTTGATAGCGTAGTGAACATTGAATTTGACATTATCGGCAAATATATCAGCCGGATGCTCCAGTTTAAATAATAGTTCACCACAGATTACACAAATAGCGCAGAAATATTATCCTTTTATAATCAGTGTTTATCCGTGTAATCTGTGGTGCAATAAAAACATATATCAAATGGACTTTTTACAATTAGTAGCCTCCCGTCAGAGTGACCGCGCTTATGATATGACACGTCCTGTAGAGCCCGAGAAACTGGAACGGATACTGGAAGCTGCCCGTCTGGCCCCATCGGCTTGTAATGCGCAACCGTGGAAGTTTGTCGTAATCAATGATCCGGAACTTTCCGTTAAGGTAGGCAAAGCTACTGCCGGACTGGGGATGAATAAATTTGCTAAGGATGCCCCCGTTCATATTTTGGTTGTGGAAGAATCGATGAATGTCACTTCATTTCTAGGTGCAAAGATTAAGGATAAGTATTTCCCTTTGATAGATATAGGTATTGCCACTGCTCATATCACTTTAGCTGCCGAGAGTGAGGGATTAGGTTCTTGTATTCTTGGCTGGTTTGATGAGAAAGAGATTAAGAAGCTGACCGGTATTCCATCTTCTAAGCGCTTGCTATTGGTTATCACCATCGGCTACTCTGTAAAAGAGAAGAGAAAGAAGGCGAGGAAACCGAAGGAAAAGGTGGTTTCTTACAATAAATACTGATTCAGTGATAAAGGGTTAGTGATAAGTGATTAACAGATTGCGCTATGACACCGCATGGTACTAATCACTTATCACTAACCCTCTAAAATTAAAGATCTTTCAGTAGCACATGGCTTGCGCTCTTATAATATTCTTCCCGTGCATTCATTAATACTTCCCATTGTTCGCTGAACTCCTTGTCCTTATCTATTTTGAAATCCTCCGAACCATGCGTGTCCAGTCTGTCTAACAACAGTGCGACGTTCATCTTATTGATATCCATGGAGGGTTGATAGCCGATATCTTCATTGTTTTCGTCTACTACTTCATGCAATAGATTTATTTCTTGTAACTCATATAGAATCTGGTGTGTCAACCGGATTGGTATCTGACACTCTTCGGATATTTCTTCTGCTGTATATGGTTTTGCATTCTCCTCAAATCTTTTGGCAATGAGGGACATGATAAGGATAGCCACGAAATCCCGATACCTCCGGCTGATATTTTTGGTGTCTTTGTCAAAACTGAAGTTCCGTATGTTTTGTCCCGCATACGTCAGTTCTGCACCAAACAGGCAGATTGTCCACGATATTTGTAACCATAGCAGGAATAGGGGAAGGGCGGCGAAACTACCATAAATAGCATTGTAACGCGATACCCACAACTGACCACTGATGTATAGAAACTGGAATGCCTGGTGTGCCGTTCCTGCAAGAACCCCCGCAATGAGCGCATGCTTGAACTTTACTTTAGTATTCGGCATATAGATGTATAGTCCTGTAAACATGAACCAGGTCAAGGCAAAAGGTATGAGGCGGATCAGGAATTTCAGAATAGGAGCAAGCAGTACAAAATCTTCAATGTACTTCAGCGTTGTACTCATGAAGATGGAGAGACCACCCGAAATTACAATCAAGATAGGCATCAGCAGGAACATAGAGAAATAGTCCGTAATTTTACGGTACATACTTCGTGCCTTTTTTATTTGCCAGATGCGGTTGAAGGTTATTTCAATATTGGTGATCAGGTTGATAACCGTCCATAGCAACATAATTAAACCTACTCCGATAAATATGCCGCTTTTAGTTTCAGAAAGATAAGAGTCTACGAATTGGAGGATGACTTCTGTGGTCTGGTTATGCCCTCCGAATCCCATTCGCACCTGATTCTCCATCAGATTGGAGAAGCCGAATCCACGTGCTATGGCAAATAATATGGCAAGTATAGGGACAATGGCAAGCAAAGTGCTATAAGTCAGTGCAGAGGCATTGTTTACTAGTCTGTCCTTGGTGAAGCGGTTGATACATAAATAAATGGTTTTGATTATATTGTAGAGGGAAAAAGTCGTTTTGGTGACTTCATCCTCTGTAATACGCCAGATGTCGTATGTAAGAAATTTCCAAAGAGCAGTAATACGTTTATTCATAATCAATGAAGAATTAGGAATGAAGAATTATGAATATAGAACGGAGAACTCTATCAAATTGTTGTATCATGCAGAAATTCTTCATTCCTCATTCTCTGTTCTTAAATTAAAAAAAAGCAGTCGGTCTGTAAGCCGGGTTCTGTTCTCTGTTTTCAGGAAGAAATCTTCATTATTCATTCATCATTCTTCATTCAGCAAAGTGTCTGTCATTTATCTGAGCCGCATGTTACCATACAGGCTTTAGCGGTCTACCCTCCGACATGGAGCGAGCAGCTCTCATAGCGTCGGTTTACATGACCTTACAACTCCCAAGACGCACAGCCCTTGTGTCACCACAAGACTGGTAGGCTCTTACCCTACCTTCTCACCCTTACCCATGCCCAAGGACACCGGCGGTTATTTTCTTCTACGTTACTCTACCCTCGCGGACAGCTTTCTGTTAGGAAGTAGGATGCTCTATGTTGCCCGGACTTTCCTCATACGCCGAAGCGTAAGCGACAGACCGACCGGCTGCTTTTGTCCGGCAAAGATACGATTTTTATGCCAGCGGACACAGAAACTTGTAGAGTTTTTGTGTAAGGGAGGGCTTTTTCCGTATCTTCTCCGTAATTATAGATACGGACCGGATGCGGGGTAGATAACCTCCGGATAGCTTCCTTTTCTAAACACTTTCTTAATATTCCTGAAAATATATAACCAAAGTAGAAATTATTTCTAACTTTGCTAACACTTAATAACCCCCAAATCATTTTAGCTAATGAAGAAACTTATTCCTATCGTATCCCTGTTCCTTTTTGCTTCGTTGTATTCGGTAGCTTCGGAAATCGGGGACAGGACTATTCCTGCGGATGTAGCACAGTTGTCCGACAGCTTGAAGCGTCAGTATGCTCCTGATAAACGGGTAGCACTCTTTGATGTAGATTATTCCTTTTCCGGTAAAAATGTGATGTTACGTGGTGTGACTACTTCGACCGAGGCGAAAGCTGCATTACTGAACGGGCTGTCGAAAGCTGACTATCAAGTAATGGACTGCTTACAGGTATTGCCGGATGAGGCTGCACTGGAAGGAAAAACTTATGGTATCATAAATGTATCGGTGTCCAATCTTAGGGTTGATCCTGACTTCTCATCCGAAATGATGACCCAGGGATTGATGGGAATGCCTGTCCGCGTATTACAGCGCGACGGTTGGTATCGCATTCAGACACCGGATAATTATATCGCTTGGGTACATCGTGTAGGTATTCATCCGGTAACGAAAGAAGAACTTCATGTCTGGAACAGAGCAGAGAAGATTGTGGTGACTTCTCATTATGGGTTTGTGTATTCTGAACCCAATCAGTCTTCGCAGACTGTTTCGGATGTAGTTGCAGGCAATCGCTTGAAGTGGGAGGGAACGAAAGGTGCATTCTATAAGGTTGCATATCCTGACGGGCGGACCGGTTATATTTCCAAATCTATCTCCATGCCGGAAAAGAAATGGCGTGCCGCTTTAAAACAGGATGCTGCCAGCATTATTCGCACGGCACATACGCTGATGGGAGTTCCGTATCTTTGGGCAGGCACTTCTTCCAAAGGGATAGATTGCAGTGGCTTCATGCGTACCATTCTTTTCATTCATGATATCATCATTCCTCGAGATGCTTCACAGCAAGCGTATGTAGGCGAGCATATTGATATCGCTCCTGATTTCAGCAACCTGCAACCGGGCGACTTGATCTTCTTTGGACGTAAAGCTACGGCAGATCGAAAAGAACGTGTGGTGCATGTGGGAATGTATATTGGCAATAAACGTTTCATTCATTCGCAAGGTGATGTACACGTCAGTAGTTTTGATTCTGCCGATGAGCTTTTTGACGAATATAACCTCGGACGCCTTCTGTTTGCTACGCGCGTGCTACCTTATATAAATAAGGAAGCATCCTTGAATACTACGGAAACGAATCCTTATTATAAATAATAAAGTTACGAACTACAAGCTACAAGTAGCAATGCTCTCATTCTGCAAAGCTCTTGTAGCTTGTGGCTCCGTAGCTAGTAGCTCCTAACTTAAAAACAAATATTATGCAAAACAGAAGAGATTTCCTGAAAACAGCTGCTTTTGCCGCATTGGGCTCCGGTGTGGTTATCAATGATGTATTTGGAGGAGAAAGCGCTCCAAAACTGTTCAATATCAATAAAAGTGGTGTGAATGCCAGGATGAAATTGCGCTTCTTTCCATATGAGTTGAAGTTACGTCATGTTTTTACAGTGGCTACTTACTCACGCACTACCACTCCTGATGTACAGGTAGAGATTGAATACGATGGTGTTATCGGTTATGGTGAAGCTTCCATGCCGCCTTATTTACAGAAAGAACTGGGTACGATGGAAAGTGTACTGGCTTTCCTGAAAAAAGTTCAGGATATCATCGGACAGTTTCCCGATCCTTTCCAATTGGAGGATATTCTCGCTTATGTAGATAAGCTTTCACCGGGAGATGCCGCCGCTAAAGCTGCTGTAGATATTGCTTTGCACGACCTTGTGGGCAAATTGCTGAGAGCTCCGTGGTATAAGATATGGGGATTGGATAAGGAAAAAGCTCCTTCGACCACTTTTACCATTGGTATCGATACGCCGGATGTGGTACGAGAAAAAACGAAGGAATGTGCCGAGCAATTCAATATTCTCAAAGTAAAACTGGGGCGTGAGAATGATAAAGAGATGATTGAAACAATCCGTTCGGTGACCGACCTGCCTATTGCCGTCGATGCCAATCAAGGTTGGACGGATAAGCATTATGCCATTGATATGATACAATGGCTGAAAGAAAAAGGGATTGTCATGATTGAGCAGCCGATGCCTAAAACCCAGTTGGATGATATTGCTTGGGTGGCACAACAGAGTCCGTTGCCTATCTTTGCTGATGAATCTTTGCAGCGTTTGAGTGATGTGGCCGGTCTGAAAGGTGCATTTCATGGCATCAATATCAAGTTGATGAAATGTACCGGTATGCGTGAAGGCTGGAAGATGGTGACATTAGCACGTGCTTTGGGTATGAAAGTGATGGTGGGCTGTATGACGGAAACATCCTGTGCTTGCTCTGCTGCTGCCCAGTTTTCTCCTGCGGTTGACTTTGCTGATCTGGATGGCAATCTGCTTATTGCCAACGACCGTTTCAAGGGAATGGAGGTCGTAAAGGGCAAGATCACGTTACCAGATTTGCCTGGCATCGGAGTTGTGAAACTGTAAGGATCCTGAATCGTAATTCAATTTCCGTTCTCAATTATCATCTATAAATTAGCTTATTATGAAAAAAGTATTGTATGCTGCTGCCTTGCTTTTCCTTGTAACTGCCTGTACTCCAAAACCGGAAAGCAAGCCCTATACCTGGGAAGATGATCTGCACCAACGCCTTCTCACTGATTTCTCTCGTACGGAAGATGAAGTGAAAGAGTATATTCGTAAGTATATCCCTGATGTTTCCGATGAGCAGATGTGCCAATGGGAAGCCTCCAAAGCATTGGAGTGTATGACTCTGAATGGTGAGAAGCGTTATTTCCGTAATGCCGCACCTAATTTATTCCGTGTAGACTCTGTCTGCTATCAGATAAAAGCTGCCAAAGATGGCGTCTCCTTCAGTGGCAGTGAAAAAGTAAATATGGAGAACCTGCCCGAAATCATTGCGAGTGTGAAAAAGAGTGGTAATCCTATCACTGCTCCCAAACGAATGCGGGTCACCTATACGCTCACGGTAGACAGTAATGCCGTTCCTGCCGGAGAGCTCGTCCGTTGCTGGCTTCCTTACCCACGTACCGACCAGTCACGTCAGCAAGATGTAAAATTCATCTCTGCCAGCGAATCCAAGTATACTTTATCCCCACAGGATTGCCTTCATAGCACTCTCTACATGGAAAAACGTGCAGTGCAAGATCAACCAACCGTATTCTCTGAAAGTTTTGAGTATACAACTAATGCTGAATGGCATAATTTGAAACCGAAAGATATTCAGCCTTATGATACAACTTCTTCTATATATAAGGAATATACGGCTGAACGTGAGAAGCATGTCATTTTCTCACCACGTATGCGCGAACTTGCTGCCAAATTGACAGCTGGGGAAACCAATCCTTTGTTGAAAGCTAAACGCATCTTCCGTTGGGTGAATGATAACTTCCCTTGGGCTTCTGCCCGGGAATATTCTACTATAGAAAATATTCCCGAATACGTGTTAGATAATCATAAAGGTGATTGTGGGCAGGTTAGTTTGCTGTTTATTACGCTTTGTCGTATCAGTGGTATTCCTGCCCATTTCCAGAGTGGTTTTATGATGCATCCTAAAGCATGGAACCTGCACGACTGGGCGGAAATCTATTTTGAAGGCATTGGTTGGGTTCCTGTAGACCAATCATTTGGCATCCCTACTTTTGCCCGTAATGCGGATGAAGAATATTTCTTCTTGGGTGGCATTGACTCCTGGCGTATGATAGTCAACAGCGATTACGGTATGCCGCTGATACCCGAGAAAAAATATCCTCGTAGTGAAACGGTGGATTTCCAGCGTGGTGAAGTGGAATGGGAGGGAGGTAACCTTTATTTTCCGAAGTGGGATTATCACATGGATATAGAATATCTCGATAATTAAAGAGGTACTTTTCCCTGAAAACAGACCATCTATTTTAAACGGATAGATGGTCTGTTTGATTTTAACGCCTATCTGCCTTATTTTCACGTCAGTAAACGTGCATAAATGTAAAATTGTCAGGTTCTGTCGTTAACCGCTGTTAAGCCCCAAAAGTTCACTGTTAAAAGAGAACAAAAAAGAGTGACAAGCGGAATAAGTGAACGATTTTTGTCGTTATTTTAACGTCGAAATGTTAAACAAAACTTGAATATTAACAATTAAAAGAATAGAAAATTAGTATGAAACAGACAACAAAAAACATTCTCGGGGTTGCAGCTATCGTACTTCTCAGCTCAGGAGTAGCAGGTTTAACCACCTATAAGATGCTGCAAAAAAATATGCCTGCTGATAGTACCAGTGCATTCAATGAAATGTTCCAGCAAAATCCGAACGTACGTTTGGCCTCTTATAATGCCGTTGATGCGCAACCAGTAGATTTGACGCAAGCAGCAGAAAATTCAGTTCACGCTGTGGTGCATATTCGTTCTACTCAAACTTCCAAAGTTCAGGAAGTAGAAGTTAGAGATCCGTTCTCTGATTTCTTCGGTGAATTTTTCGGTGGTCGGGGCGGTACGCAAAGACGTCAGGTACAGACCCCTGAACGTACAGGCTTTGGTTCCGGTGTTATTATCTCTAAAGATGGATATATCGTAACGAACAATCACGTAATTGCAGGTGCAGATGAAATCAGTGTGACGTTGAATGACAATCGTCAGTTTAAAGGACGTATTATTGGTACGGATGAAGAGACAGACTTGGCTCTAATCAAGATAGAAGGTGATGATTTTCCAACTATTCCGGTAGGTGATTCTGATGCACTGAAAGTTGGTGAATGGGTGCTTGCAGTAGGTAACCCGTTTAATCTGACTTCTACGGTGACTGCGGGTATTGTCAGTGCTAAAGCACGCTCTTTAGGCATGAGTCAGCAAACTGGTAAACAGAGTATCGAGTCGTATATTCAGACTGATGCTGCAATTAATCAAGGTAATAGTGGTGGTGCATTGGTAAATGCTCAAGGTGAATTGATTGGTATCAACGCTGCTCTTTTCTCTCCGACTGGATCAAATACAGGTTATGGTTTTGCCATTCCTACCAGTATTATGAAGAAAGTCGTTGCTGATTTGAAGCAGTTCGGTACGGTACAACGTGTGAAATTGGGTGTGAGTGTAACAGCACTTACTGAAGAGCCGGGTGACACACAGGTTGCTGATAAAGCTGGTAAGAAGTTGAGTGATATAAAGAAAGAAGCTAGAGAAAAATATGGTGTTATTGATGGTCTTTGGGTACGTGAAATCGTAGAAGGAAGTTCTGCTTCAGGTTCTGATATTAAAGTTGATGATGTAATCATTGGCATGGATGGTAAGGCTATTCATAAATTTGCTGACTTGCAGGAAATCTTGGCAAAACATCGTCCGGGAGATAAGGTACAAGTGAAGGTGATGCGTGATAAGAAAGAAAAGAATATAGAAGTTACGCTGAAGAATGAACAAGGTACTACGAAGATTGTGAAGAATGCCGATATGGATATTCTTGGTGCCGCATTCCGCCCTGTACCCGATGAATTGAAAAAACAATTGAATCTGGGTTATGGTCTTGAAGTAACGGGTGTTAGCAATGGTAAGATGGCAGAAGGTGGCGTCCGTAAAGGTTTCATTATCCTAAAAGTGAATAATGTACCGATGAAGACTGTGGAAGACTTGGAGAAAGTGATGAAAGAAGCTGCTAAGACTCAGGAACAGGTTTTGTTTATTACAGGTATGTTCCCCTCTGGAAAACGTGGCAGCTATGCAGTAAGTGTCGCTCAGGATTAATGGCTGGCATCGCTAAATTGTAGATTGTACATGTGAATAGGTAAGAAGATTGTAATATTAGCTAACAAAGAAGAAAAAGGATGTCGACAACTAACTTGTCGGCATTCTTTTTGTTTATATTGTATAGTGAATAAGATAAAAAAGTTAGGGCAAGTTTGCTTGTAACAAAATAATTTGTCGTAACTTTGCAACCCAAATCTGTTTTAGAAGAATGAGACAACTTAAGATTACAAAAAGTATCACTAACAGAGAGAGCGCTTCTCTTGACAAGTATTTGCAGGAAATCG
>OHAM01001665.1_pt1 | contig 13416 bp, 10 predicted proteins | sample 1577161 | NCBI WGS metagenome assembly OHAM01 (sample SAMEA3541583, study PRJEB24748) | human gut metagenome | biome: human gut; feature: human-associated habitat; material: faeces | place: China | collected 2012
ATGTATCTTCCTTGCATTATTTTTAATCTTATTTGTAAAATATCTTCCACTTCCAGATGGAATGAAGCCATTAGGAATGAATGTAATCGGAATATTTCTAGGTAGTTTATTGCTCTGGCTTACAGTTGCTATTGACTGGCCTAGTTTATTATGCATAACTGCAATTGGTTTGATTCCAGAAATTGGATTTAAAAATGTTTTTTTAAGTTCTTTTGGAAACGATACTTTTGCTTTTTTAATGTGTACTTTTCTCTGTACCCATGTTCTTGCAGAAACTCCATTTTTAAAAAGATGTGCTGTTTCTTTCATAACAAGTCCTATAGCTAAAAAAGGTCCTTGGCTTTTTGTTATATCTTTTATTTCTGCAGTTATATTCATAGGGTGTTTTGTATCTCCCTCTGTTTTATTTGTCGTTTTTCTTCCTATATTAGAAAAAATTAATGAAATATTAGGAATAAAAAAAGGAGATAAAATAGGTAAAATGTTAATGATTAGTCTTGCCTTCTGTGTGTCTGTTGCTGCTGGAATGACTCCTATTGCTCATGTATTCAGTATAATGGCTATGGGATTTTACACAACTGCTACTGGTATGACTATAGGATATGCTGAATATATGGCTTTTGCCGTTCCTGTTGGAATTATATGTACAATATTTTTAATTCTTATGTTTAGATTTATACTTAACCCAGATATGAAAAAAATTAAAAATATAGATATTTCTGCTTTAAAAAATGAAATAAAACCAATGAGAAAAAAAGAAAGAGCCATTCTTGGAGTATTTATTATAATAGTTGCTCTATGGGTTCTTCCTAGTATATTAAAACCTTATTTTCCTGTAATATGTAAAAAAATCTCAGCTATGGGAACTGCTATGCCTCCCATGCTTGGTGTTATTTGCTATTCTATAATGTCTTTTGATGAAAAGCCTGTGCTAAATTTTGCTGAAGGAATGAAAAAAGGAGTTCAGTGGTCAAGCATTATAATGGCTGCTGGTACACTAGCTTTAGGAAGTGCTATGACAAATCAGCATGTAGGTCTAGCACAATATCTTGTAGAAACTTTAACTCCTATATTGAAAGAAGTAAGTCCTTTACTCCTTGTCATAATTTTTACTTTATGGGCTTGTATTCAAACAAACTTTTCATCTAATATGGTCACTGTTACAGTTGTTACCACAGTAGCTATTCCTTTAGTACAGGCAACTAATGGAGCTGTATCTGCTCCAGCAATAGTTTCTATAATTGGAATGATGTCAGCTTTTGCTTTTGCTACCCCTCCAGCTATGCCACATATAGCTATCGCCATTGGATCAGAATGGGTAGAATCTGCTGATATGTTTAAATATGGATTTATCTTTATGGTAGTTGCAGTAATAGTTACTATATTTGTGGGATATCCTATAGCTGCAATACTTATGTAAAAAATAAAAAAGACTGACTTGCCATAAAAGTATAATTTTAACTTTTTAGTCAGTCTTCTATTTTATTTAATTATTCTTATTGAAGTTACTTCTTTATTTTTAGAAAATTCAGATGTAAGATCTAAAATACTATACTGTCTTGGAATAACAAGAGTGTACAATATTCTATTTTTATCAGGATCTTTTTTCATACTTCTCACTCTAATACTAAATTCTTTAAATATTTCATTAGTATTAGAATAATACATTCCATTATTAATTTCTGAATCATATTCTATTTCTATTTTTGAAATTGCTTTGTCGTCTATAAATCTTCTTTCTACCTTTTTTAATGTTATAAGAACTAAAAGAACTGCCAATCCCGAAAGAAAGGACATACTATAAAATCCCCAACCAACTCCAAGTCCTATACAACCTGTTACCCATATAGAAGCTGCTGTTGTCAATCCACCTATAGTCCCTTTATCTCTCATTATAGTTCCTGCTCCTAAGAATCCTATACCACTCACTACTTGAGCTCCTATTCTTCCTAAGTCAGTTTTTATAACCTGAGCTACACTTCCATTCTCCATAGCAAATCTGACTATATTTATTCTTAAATGGTCCTGTACCATAGAAACTACTGCTGCTCCCAAACATACAAGTATATGAGTTCTAAATCCAGCAGGTCTATTATTATGACCCCTTTCATATCCTATCATTCCACCAATAATTATAGCCATTCCTATTCTCAAACCTATTTCATAAACACTAAGATTCATAGTAAAATTATCCATCAAGTATCCCTCCTTTCTTATTAAGCAACAATTTTACTTAAAACATTTTATTAATCAATATATTTTTACATAATAAAACATTTTCCTTTAAAAATCAATATATAATTATTTTTATTTATAGTTTTACCTTAATGTTTGACTATTTTCAAATTTATTTTTATTTTATCTTTAATAAAAATAGAGAGAGATTTTACATACTTTTACATCTCTCTCCATATCATTTTATTATATTCAATTCTAAACAATTATATTTATCAAGAGTGATGTAAGCAGAAGCATAAAAGCTCCTCCTATTCTTGATGAAATTTGAGAAAAAGGCATAAGCTCCATTCTATGAGCTGCTGACATAACTGCTACATCTCCAGTCCCTCCCATATTTGCCATACACAATCCAGCTGTTATAGATCCTTCTATTACATAAAATCCTATCAAATGTCCAACAATAGCTGTTCCTATAATAGCTCCAATTACTGTTGCTGCAACCAGTAATAAATATATAGGACTAAATGCTTCTATTACTTCTTTTAAACTTGTATATGCTACCCCTATTCCAACTAAAAGAGCTGATGTAAAATTTTTCATTATAAAATTAAACCATTTTGCACAACACTCCTCATAATATTCATTTACTATCCCCAATATTTTTGCAATTGCTACTGAAATTATCATTAATGCATAAGCATGAATAGGTATAAACTTACTTAAAATATTTCCAAAAATAAAAAATGATGTTGCTATGAGAAGTCCCATTCCAAGTTCTTCATATTGAAGGGGAGTATGTTTTCTTTCTTCAGTCATTTCTGCATTTTGAGCTTTTAAAAGTTTTCCATTCCCTGTAAGACTTGGAAATTTCTTTCCTAGTTTATCCAGCAATCCAGCTGATACTATTGCTAAAGCATTTCCTAATGCTACTGCTGGGACCATAACTGCTAATAATTCTGTTGGCTGTTTATTAAGAGCCTGTCCAAAAATTTGTGATAATGGTACTGCTCCTGCTCCCATTCCTCCTCCCATTATAGGAATAGCAATATAGAATACAGCATTAACAAAACCATATCCTGATATATAGCCTATTACTCCAGTGAGAAGTATTGAAAATGCTACTCCTCCAATAATAACAGGAAGATATCCCATTGCTGCTTTTATTAATAATTTTCTATTCATTCCCATTATACTTCCTACAATCAAAGCTGCAATATAAAAATCCAGAAAACTTTGTGTTGTCATAAAATCCTTAATTATTTTTGTTTCATTGTCTGGTATAATATTAAAATAAACTAATGCTGCTGACACAAATATTATAACTATTGGTCCCCCTCCAAGGTAATCTTTTACTATTGGAGTTTTATTCCCTATATAATCAAAAATAGCCCCAATAACTATCAAAATAGGAAAAGCTCCTAACATTCCTTTTGGAAGTTTTCCTAATGCTATTGCTGCAATGAGTACCAATGTAATAGGAATAAAATATTTCATCTCTAAACCTGCAAGTTTAAACTTTTCTTTCATAAAAATCACTCCCAATATTAAAGTCTTTATAAATTTAAGTTAATCCTATCCTATTCTTTTTGAGCCTAAAAGTCAAGTATTTAACCATTCTATTTTATAATATTAACCATTCTATAATTATATCTTTTATTCATTAATCAAAAATAATTTTATAAAAAAACTTTCTCCATAATAAACAGATTTATATTATATCTGCCTGTTATAAAGAAAGTCTTTATTGTTAATAATTATCTAATTTTAAAATTTAACTTTAGGTACTTCTTTAGCCCCTTCATCTGCTTTAAATAGAGGTTCTTCTGTAAATTTAAATATTCCTGCAAAAATACTTCCAGGTATCATTTTTATACTTTGATTATATGAAGTAACAGTATCGTTATAAAATTGACGGGCATACCCAATCTTATCCTCAATATCTCTTAATTGTTTTTGTAAATCCATAAAATTGGTATTTGCTTTAAGATCAGGATAGCTTTCTGAAACCATCATTAATCTACTCAAAACTCCACTTAACTCTCCACTTGCCTTCATTTTTTCATCTATTGTAGATGCAGTTGTATAACGACTTCTAGCTGAAATTACAGCATCTAATGTTTCTTTTTCATGTGTTGCATATCCTTTTACAGTTTCCACTAAATTAGGTATTAAATCTACTCTTTTTTGAAGCTGGACATCTATCTGACTCCAAGAATTTTTAACTCTTTCATGAAGTTTAACAAATTTATTTTGATAAGATACAGTCAAAAGAACTAATAAAACAAGAACAATTATAAGAATTATCATATTTTTTCTCCTTTAATATTTGTATTTTATAAGATTTTATTTATTTAGAAAGCTCCGCCTCCACCACGGCTTCCTCCACCACCAGAAGATCCTCTACTAAATCCACCTCCACTACCACTTGAAGAAGATCTTGTAGATTTTGCAACTTCTCTCATAGAACGAGAAGCAGCCTTTACAGTAGAGCTTTCCATAGTTCTGAAAGCTCTGCTGTAAAGATATGTATTCATAAGAGATGTTCTATTTCTTCCAACTCTTAAATTAACATCATCTTCTCCTCTTAATGCAGCTATCTTTTTATATCCAGCAGCTACTTTTTCAGCCACTCCTAAAGCTATTGCATATACAAAATAGTGTTCCCATAAATGTATCGAAGCCAGTTTAGCTTCTTCTAAATTACTATAATCAACTAGAAACTTTTTAAAAGCTTTCCATCTTGAGTATGCTTCTTCCTTTTCTTTGCTTGGTCTGCTTATTGCTGCTGCAAATATTATTAATGGCATTCCTAAAAAATTAAATAACATAAATTTAGGATCTTGAAATACTGCTATCAACACCATTCCACCAATGAATAAAAGTATTCCTGTTATAACTCCAAGTCCTACAGCTAATGTACTTCTTTTATCTTGTTTTAATCCTTTAGAAAGCATGTCAGTATAGACTAAGGTTTTCCATTTTTCAAAATTAGCATTAAATTTTTTAGCATTTGTAAGATTTTTAGAAACATATTTCTCTATTTCTTCCAAAACTACCTTTTCTCCATCTCCAAGCTCATTTATATACCATTTAAAAACTAATTTTTCATAGTCCTTTAATTGGGAAGTTCCTCCATTTATTTTTCTTAATATAGTTTTCTTAATACTTTTCCCTCTTGAATTAACTTCATTTATCTCTTCCATCTCTAAATAATCTTTTCTTACCAAATCCATTACAGTAGCAAAAAGATGTTCTGGAGCTGGATACATTTTTCTTGATACTAGTGTTCCTGCAACTGCTGGAGTATAATCATCTGGAAGTTCTCTGAAATATTCCCCATAAGGATTAGTTACCTTATATTTTTTACCATTTTTTAAGTAAATAAATATCACTAAAAACAGCCACCAAAGTATCCCACCATAAAAAATAACTCTACTCAATATCAAGCCTTTTACTGCTCTATCTCTTTCTTTATTTGATTCTTCAGCCAATCTTCCTTCCATAGCCATTATTTTTTCATAACCTTTTGATTTTTTTATATAGCTTGGATTTATTTTACTGACTACTTCTTTTGGAAAAAGAATGTTTGTTTCAACAAATTCTCCCTGTCTATAGTTTTTTAAACTAAAAAATATTTCATTTCCACTTAATATCTCTATATTTCCTGTAAGAGGTCCATGCCCAAAAGCATGTATTTCATTTTTTTCTACTTTCTTAGGAAGTATTACTTTTACTGAAACATCTTTTATACTATTCTGCCAACCTCTTCCAACCATTTTCCTATTAAATTGTGCTATATCTTCATATACAGTTACCCCTCTAGGAAGAATATATCTAAATCCGAAATATCTTTTTTCATCTCTCATAGGAGAATAAAGCTTTATTTTATAAAGTTCATCACTTGTTGTTACAGTATAAGAACCTGAAGATGTTCCATTTTGATTAACTGCTGGTATAAATTCTCCATTTTTTTCATAAAAAACTTCTAATGAATTTAGTTTTCCATATCCTTTAGCATCAATATTATACAATACTCCATTTATTTCACTAGCATTATATAAGACTATCTCTTCCACAACTACTGAACCATCTTCTTGTATTTTAGCTGTTATGTCCAGACTGTCTACCCTATATGATGGTGCTGAAAATACGACTGAAAAAACTGTAAAAAATACAGTTATCAAAAAATAAATTTTTTTTAGTTTTTTCAAAACTTCCCCTCCTGTAATTTAATCAAGATTATATATTTTTGAATACTTTTCTTTTAAATACTCTATATAATATTTGGGTTCAAGCTCTTCTCCAGTTATCTCTTGAATAAGCTCCCCTGTTTCTCTTAACTTTCCATAAATATGTATTCTATCTCTTAACCACCCCTTTATTCTATCTAATTTACCATTTTCAAGAAGTGAATCTATATCCATATTTTGTTTCATAGCATTACATAGTTGAGCTGCATATACATTTCCCAAAGCATAAGATGGAAAATATCCTATAAGTCCACATGCCCAATGTACATCTTGCAATACCCCTTCTCTATCTGTTTTAGGCATTATTCCTAGATATTCTTCCATTTTTTTATTCCATACTTCAGGAAGATTATCTATTTCTATTTCACCATTAATTATTCCTTTTTCTATTTCATATCTAATCATTATATGCAACGAATATGTCAATTCATCTGCCTCTGTTCTTATGAAAGAAGGTTCTACTTTATTTATCTCCTTATAAAGTTCCTCTAGCTTTATTTTCTTCAAAAGTGGAAATATATCTATATTTCTATTGTATATTCCCTTCCAAAAACTCATACTTCTTCCTATCATATTTTCATAAAATCTTGACTGTGATTCATGAAGTCCCATAGACCCTCCAGTAGCTAGAGTTGTTCCTTGTAAATCATCTCCTATCTGCTGTTCATATATCCCATGCCCTGTTTCATGAATAGTACTAAATATTGAAGAAAAAGGAATATCTTCTATGTATTTAGTAGTAAGTCTTACATCATTTTTATCTAAGTTTAATGTAAATGGATGCTCACTTTCAGCTGCTACTCCTCTGTCAAAATCAAATCCTAAATACTCACTTAAAAATCTATTAAATTTTCTTTGGTCATCAATAGCTACCTTTTCATTTATACACGATTTTTCATCAATTTTCTTTTTCTCCATTATTTTTTTTAAAAGTGGAACTATTTCTATTCTTAATGCACTAAAAAATTCATCTAATTTTTCTGTAGTCATTCCTTTTTCATATTCATCTAAAATTATATCATATACTTTTTTATCTTTTTTGCCTTGATATTCTGCAAATTTTATATTAAATTCAAATATTTTTTTCAAATTTTCTTTAAACATTTTAAAATCATTTTTAGCTTTTGCCTCTTCCCATATTCCTTGAGTTTTAGCAGTTAATTCTGAATACTCTTGATATTCATGAGGAGGTATTTTACTTATCTTTTCTATTTCTTCAGACATATTATCTACTTCTTTTCTTTGAATATCATCTAATTTTTTCTCATTTTCCTTTAAAAAATTAACAAGATTTAAAAATTCTTCTGATGTCACTATGTTATAGCTTTTCATACTCAAATATCCTACCATTTCAGAAAGAAGTTCCCTTCCCTTCTTAGGAGTAGTTGTTTCTAAATCCCACTGTAATATTCCCAATGTTGAATCTATAAGTTTTTTTTCTTTAATTAATTCTCTAAATTTTTTTATCTTTTTTTCCATATTTTATTCCTCTCTCTTATTTTCTAGTCTAAAATTTCTTGGATTTTGTGGATTTTTCTCTTTCCATAATCCTAATTTTTGTTCTTGAGCATTCTTAAATGCTTTTCTATACTCTTTTTCTCTCTTAGCATGATATTCATAAAACCAAGCATTTCCAGTTTCTATCATTTCTAAATTTATATCTTTATTTTTATAAAATGTGTATGAGTAAACATTGAAATGCATTAAGATTGTATAAAAGGCAGGAAAAGATTTTTCCTGTCTTTTAACATCTCATCCTGCCTCCTTTTCAGTTTTGAAGCAATCCCATTGCTGTACCAAGTTCAATGTTCACTTTTACTACATTCACAGTCTCCTCTCCAAATACTCCTAACAGCTTACTGGTAGTATGATTCTCTATGATTTTACGCACCTGATCTTCCTCCAACCCAGAAGCAGCTACAATACGAGGAATCTGGATTTCAGCTGCCTTTGGAGAAATATGAGGGTCAAGACCGGAGCCGGAAGCCGTCAGCAAGTCAGTAGGAATATCCTCCGGCTTTACATCCGGATTTTTTTCCAGAAAAAGTGCCATATCTGCCTCCACTCGTTCTACAAGCTCAGGATTAGACGGCGCATAGTTATTAGAGCCGGAACCAATTCCGGAAAATTCCGTTCCGTCCTGATAAGTTTGAGTTCCGTCCGCATTTTCTATGTATACATTGTAATGGTAAGCAGACGGTCGGCTCCACAAATAATAATCTTCTGTAAATTCCTGCCCTACATTCTCTGCTGCCACTGCCTTACCGTTTATTTCTATCAAACTGCCTTCAGCCTGATGCGGGAAAAGAACCGCAGAAAGACCGGAAAGTAAAAGCGGAAACAGCAGTCCGCAAACCAACATCAGCACCAGAGATACGCCAAAGGCTTGCCTTGTATAATGTAACATTCCTTTTATATTCTCTTTCATGAATAATCAACCTCCGTCCTATTACAGTCCCAGCAGTGCCAGCAATGGGTGAATGATCATATCAATCAACTTAATACCCACAAAAGGTGTAATGACACCGCCAACACCAAAAATCATCATATTCCGCAACAGCATTTTCCCCGAAGACATGGGACGATATTTTACACCTTTCATTGCCAGTGGGATCAGACACGGTATGATAATCGCATTGAAAATCAAAGCAGAGAGGATGGCGCTGTATGGCGTAGCTAAATGCATGATATTAAGAACCCCTAATTCAGGGATCGCCATCATAAACATCGCCGGAATAATAGCAAAATACTTTGCTATATCATTGGCAATGGAAAAGGTAGTTAAGCTTCCCCTTGTAATCAGAAGCTGCTTACCAATCTCCACGACTTCCAGAATTTTTGTAGGATCGGAATCCAAATCCACCATATTGGCAGCCTCTTTTGCCGCTGTTGTACCACTGTTCATGGCGAGTCCTACATTCGCCTGTGCCAGTGCAGGGGCATCGTTTGTACCATCTCCGGTCATAGCCACGATTTTTCCTTCAGCCTGCTCTTTCTTAATAACTTCTATCTTATCCTCCGGCTTACATTCTGCGATAAAACCATCAACACCGGCTTCCTTTGCAATAGTGGCGGCAGTCAGCGGATTATCTCCGGTACACATAATTGTCTTGATACCAATGGCTCTCAGCCTTTCAAATCGTTCCGCCATTCCCGCTTTTACCGTATCTTTCAGATAAATAACTCCTAAAATACGATTATTTTCACAGACTGTCAGGGGCGTTCCTCCAAGAGAAGAAATTTTTTCCACTTCTTCTCGTAAATTTTTGGGAATATGCCCACCCTGTTCTTTTACATAATTCTCTATTGCTTCTGCCGCACCTTTTCGGATTTTTGTTCCGTTAGGAAGATCCACACCGCTCATACGGGTTTGTGCGGTAAACTCGATAAAGTTAGAACCGGGTGTTTCCGTGCTGTTGTCACCCATACGGCGAGCAAGTTCCAGCGTAGATTTTCCCTCCGGCGTGTCATCATGAAGGCAGGTCAGCGCCGCACAGCGAATCAGCTCGCTGCGGTCTGCACCTTCCACTGGGAAGAAATCGGCCGCCAGACGGTTTCCGTAGGTAATCGTACCAGTTTTATCAAGAATCATGGTATCCACATCACCACAGGCTTCTACTGCTTTACCGGACATGGCGATTACATTGAAGCGGGTCACTCGATCCATACCTGCAATCCCAATAGCTGAAAGCAAACCGCCAATGGTCGTAGGGATCAGGCAAACAGCCAGGGCAATCAGCGTCGAAATCTGAAGCTGAACGCCGGAATATACTGCCATCGGATAAAGGGTAACGATCACAATTAAAAAGATAATCGTCAAAGAAACCAGTAAGGTATTGAGCGCAATCTCATTGGGCGTTTTTTTACGGGAAGCGCCTTCTACCAGTGCAATCATACGATCTAGAAAGCTATTGCCGGGATCAGAAGTAATGCGGATTTTCAACCAGTCTGAAACCACGGTTGTACCTCCGGTAACGGAGCAAAAATCTCCGCCGGACTCTCTGACAACCGGAGCCGATTCACCTGTAATAGCGGATTCATCCACAGAAGCGACTCCTTCGATTACCTCGCCATCACCGGGGATAACTTCACCGGCAGAAACCAGAACGACATCATTCTTTTTCAGCTCGCTGGATTGGATGTCTGTTGTAGAACCGTCCGAACCGAGCAGATGCGCCGTGGTATCTTTTTGCGTCTTTTTCAGGCTTGCCGCCTGTGCCTTGCCTCGGCCTTCAGCCACAGATTCGGCGAAGTTGGCGAACAATACGGTCACGAACAACACCACGCAGACAATGATGTTATATACCCTGAGATTGCTGGTTGCTATATCGCCAAACAAACCAGGAAGGAAAGAAAGCAGCAGGGTGATAAAGCAGCCTACTTCCACCACGAACATCACCGGATTTTTCATCATATATCGTGGATTCAGCTTTACAAAGGAACCGATGACCGCCTGATGGAAGATTTCCGGCGTCATCAATTTTTTTGTTTGTTTTTTACTCATATTCGTTTTGCCTCCTTACGCCCATAGTGTCAGATGCTCTGCAATCGGACCGAGAGCCAGCACCGGAAAAAATGTCAGCGCCGCAAAAATATAAACGACAACGACAAGAATAATCGGAAATGCAGCCGTATCTGTATGCAGGGAACCGACGGAGTCATTTACAAATTTTTTCTTCATAAACGAACCTGCAATCGCAAGCTGGATCACAATGGACAAATATCGTCCAAAGAACATGGCAAGACCGGTTGTAATATTCCAGAATATGGTGTTGTCTGCCAGACCTTCAAAGCCGGAGCCATTATTGGCTGCTGATGAAGAAAATTCATAAAGCACCTGGGACAGTCCATGAAAGCCAGGATTCGTAATGCCTTCCAAACCAGCCTGTGTCCCTACCGCTAAAGCGGAAAATGCCAAAATCAAAAACGGATGGATAATGATACAAAGGGCAGTGAGCTTCATTTCACGGCCTTCAATTTTTTTACCCAGATATTCCGGTGTCCGTCCGATCATCAAGCCACAGATAAAGACTGCTAAAATTGCATACATGATCATGTTCATTAAACCGACACCTTTACCGCCGAACACCACATTGAGCATCATGTGCAAGAGTGGGATCATACCGCCCAGTGGTGTTAGGGTATCATGCATATTATTGACTGTACCGGTAGTAAAAGAGGTAGTCGTGGTTGTAAACATTGCTGATTGTGCAACGCCAAACCGAACCTCCTTGCCTTCCATACTTCCCATCGACTGAGACAATCCAGCTTCTGCCAATGCTGGATTTCCTTGAGATTCTGCCCAGAAGCAAATGCCCAGACCAATCACAAAAAGAATACCCATCGCAGCAAAAATGGTTCTGCCCTCCCTACCAAAGAAACGGGCAGTAAAACTGCGGGAATCTACGCCGCTGCGAACTGTAAGAGCTGTACTGCCTGCCTGTGCCTCACATTTGCGGTCACGAACCATTTTACCGAATGTGATTACACAAGCACCGGGAAGCAGCATCATGGAATACAACTCAATCAGGTTGGTAAGAATCGTAGGATTTTCTATAGGTGTAGCAGAGTTTGCACCGATAAATCCGCCGCCATTGGTTCCCAAATGTTTGATGATTTCCAGAGCAGCGACCGGCCCCTGTGCGACGATCTGTTTGGCACCCTCAATGGTATCTACAATCACATTGCCGCTGAAGTTCTGCGGAACACCCTGCCAGACAAGAAGCAAACCGCCAATGATGGAAAACGGAAGCAGTACACGAGTGGTGATCCGGACCAGATCCGAATAAAAGTTTCCTACATTATTTTTACTTTTTCCAGCCAACCCACGGATAAAAGCAACACAGGCAGCATATCCGCTGGCTGCGGAAACAAACATCATAAAGGTAATGACCAGCATCTGGGAAAGATAACTCAGACCGGATTCCCCTGAATAATGTTGAAGGTTGGTGTTCGTCATAAAACTGATAATCGTATTAAACGATAAGGATTCCTCCATAGCTCCTACACCGTTGGGATTGAAAATGGGAATACTTTGAATCCTCAAAATCATATACCCCAGTAAAATCATAACTGCGTTTGTACCAAGCAAAGCCAGGGCATATTTTTTCCAATCCATCTTTTTGTGTGGGTCAATGCCGCTTATCTTATAAATCACATCATCCACACGATTCAATACCGGATCGGCAAAGGTATGTTTTCCGGCGGCAATATGATATAAATAGCTACCTACCGGAATGACCATAATCAAATAAATGAGAATCGTCAACACAAGTTGAAGCATCGTTTTTTCCTCCTTTACATATTAGAATTTTTCCGGATGAACCAATGCGTACACCAAATAGCCACCCATTAAGAGGAGAATACCTCCAAGTACATACATCATAAAAACAATCTCCTTCCTATTCGTTTTGATCGACCTGTTTCTGACACCAATGAATCAACAATGCAATCGTTCCACAGCAAGCACCTAAAAGAAGCAGCATCCAAATATCAAGCATTTTTATTTCCTCCTTTAATGCGATTTTCCCATTATCTTAATCTCTTTTCCATGAAGTCGGTAAAAGTCTTTTTTACTTGCCATAAAGTTGCCATAAAGATGTTAGACCCAACCGAAAGCAAGGGAAAATGGCAAGACAATCACTGTGGTACCTGTTGCAACAGCAATCAAAGTAAAAATGGGCATCCCAATAAACAGAGCAAAAAATGCAAAATATGGATGATGAAAAGTAAAGCGTTCCGCCTTCTTCTCAAATTTATCTTCGTATTTATGAATGGATTTTATTAAGGTTGTCATAGTCAATTCCTCCTTTTGTGTTTACAAGAGTAGCATAGAAGGAATTAAAACAGGGAAAAGAGGTTTTGATTGAAATTAAAAAGAAGTAAAATCGTGTTCACATAATTAGCAGATTGTTTTTTGGAAAGAGAGTACATGAGACCGTTTCAAGTTTTGTGTAAACTCAAAAAACTGATATAAGATATGTCATTA
>OHAM01001669.1_pt1 | contig 13397 bp, 8 predicted proteins | sample 1577161 | NCBI WGS metagenome assembly OHAM01 (sample SAMEA3541583, study PRJEB24748) | human gut metagenome | biome: human gut; feature: human-associated habitat; material: faeces | place: China | collected 2012
CCAGCCGTAGTAGTGGTCAAGGCTACGCTTGGCTGAAACTCCACCTGACGCAATACATCCGAGGTTGGCTGACATACTATCGTTATGCCGATATGAAAGATTTTATAATCAAAACAGCGAAGTGGTACAATCGTCGTCTTAGAATGTATATATGGAAGAGTTGGAAGCGGGTACGTACACGTTTTGCCAGCTTGCAGAAGTGTGGCATCCCTCGTCGGAAATCTTGGGAATGGGCGAATACCCGTAAAGGCTATTGGCGCATTGCGGATAGTTGGATATTGCATAGAGCAATCACAACAGATAAGCTTGTAATGGCGGGTTATCCGTCAATGATAATTCTTTATACCCAATTGCATCGCAGTTAAGAGAACCGCCGTATGCCGAACGGCACGTACGGTGGTGTGAGAGGTCGGAAAACGAAAGTAGGAGGAAAACTTCTACTTCGTTTTCCTCCTACTCGATTTCTTGTATTCCATTGGGAATCTTCGATGAAATGGGGTGTTTTGATGAAAAAATACACTTGTTACCATTGTGCTGTCATCTGTTACTTATCTGATATCCGTTTATAAACCTTCTCCCTATTTTTGTACCATCGTTAAACGGATAAATTTAATGCCATGAGTAAACAGCAAGCTACATTTGACGACTTCTTCTCAGAATGTTATCTGGAAAAAAAGGAGTATATCAAGAATTATATTGCTCTCCGAATCTGCCACCCGCATGAAGCGGAAGATCTGGCACAGGACGTCTTTGTTCGTTTGTGGGAGTACAGAGTTTTCGTAAACAAAGATACGGTATGGTCTTTACTTTTCACTATTGCCCGTAACATCGTGACGGATAAAATACGTCGCTATTATAAGCAGGAAGACTTTGTCTCTTATATATATAATAATGTGAAAGACGAAGGACGGAACACGACTGATGAAACACTTCACTATCATGAACTGAAAAAGATACACGACGGAATCATCCGGACTCTTCCTGACAAACGCCGTCGGATCTATGAGTTAAGTTTCGAACATGAACTTTCCTGTCCCGCCATTGCCGGCAGACTGTCTTTATCTCCCCGTACGGTGGAAGGGCAATTGCTACTGGCCCGTAAAACGATACGCACTTATTTGAAAAAAGAATTCTCCAGAGTCGGTTGAATACCGGATTCGGGGGAAGCAGATATTAACTTTAATAATTTAATAGTATTATGGAAATTAAATCCAAATTCTCATGTCGTAGAGGAGTCGTATTGGCTTTTGCCATACTGCTGGGTGGCTCATCCGGTATAGTGCTCTATGCAAACGAATCTGTAGAAGAAAGCATGATTGTCGCCCAGACAGGTCGTACAATCAAGGGTTCTGTTACGGATGCTAATGGAGAACCGCTGATTGGTTGTAATGTAGTCGTAGTCGGCGGAATGGCCGGTGTGATTACTGATATAGACGGTAATTTCTCATTGAATGTCCAGAATGATGCAAAACAGATTAAGATTAGTTATATCGGATACGTGGATCAGGTAGTCAACCTGAATGGACGTTCCGATTTTAAGATTGTATTGAAGGAAGATAATAATGCCTTGGATGAGGTCGTTGTCGTGGGTTATGGTTCACAAAAGAAGGCGACTTTGACCGGTGCGGTAGAACAGGTAAGCAGCAAAATATTAGAGAGCCGTGCCATAACAAATGTCGGAGCAGCGTTACAGGGTGCTACTCCGGGATTGGTTGTGACTCGTTCTTCTTCACGTCCGGGCAATGAAGGGCTGAACTTTCAAATTCGTGGTGCGACGTCGGTCAATGGCGGTAGCCCTTTGATCGTTATTGATGGAGTACCTGCATTGAATGCCTCGGCTTTTCAGAATCTGAATCCTGATGATATTGAGAATATCAGTGTTTTGAAAGATGGTTCGGCCTCTATTTATGGTGCGAAAGCTGCCAACGGTGTAATTCTCGTGACCACCAAAAAGGGTAAAGGAAAGACGACGGTGGATTATAATTTCAATATGCGTTTCACTACTAACGGCATTATGGCTTTCTCACCGAGTATGCAGGAGTATGCTTCGATGTGGATTGAAGCGAATAAAGAGCAGAAAGTGAAAAACTGGTGGAACTGGAGTACAGAAGAAAATATGCTGAAGATGCAACAGGGGATAGAAGGAATCTATCACACGAATGCAAAAGACTGGGGATATGACATATTTGTCGGTAATGCCAATCGCCTGGAGGAAATGTTTGCCCGTCGTTATTCATACCAGCACAACCTGAGTCTGTCGGGTTCTACAGAAAAGTCGGAATATCGTATTTCTTTGGCCTATGCCGATAATCAGGCTAACCTTGCCACGGCTTATGATGGACAGAAGCAATTGAACCTGCGTTTGAACTATGGTATCAGACTGACTGACTGGTTCAAGTTGGAGACTTCGGCAAATATGATTAAGACGGATACCGAAATGCCTTCGTCCGGAATCGATGCCACTATGTATGGAAACGAACCTCCTTTTTTCCCGGCAAAGAATCCGTATGGGCAATGGTATGCTAATTTTGGTGCGGTAGGCGACCGCCAGCCGGTAGCTGCTACTTCTGATGGCGGTCGTGACGAAAAAATGAGTTTGATTTCCCGTATAGATGTGAAAGCGATCGTTGATATCTGGAAAGGAATTAGTTTTGAGGGAATGGCTTCGTTTCAAAATGAAGAATATCGCCGCGACCGTTATGTGAGAGAGGTACAGACGTATGACTGGTTTGGAAATCCGGCATTAAATCTGGTTAAAAATACCCAGCAGTCATTGCTTTACCCGGAGGATGTCTTGAATCTGAAAGATATTCATAATCCGGCATATCTGATGCAGGCCAATAACCGGCAATACCAATATTACTCGGCATTGTTAAGATACAAACGCACCTTTGCGGAAGTACACAATCTGGAAGGTATGTTAGGAATCAATGCTGAGAAATGGGTATGGAAAGATATGGTTACTGCCCGTGAAAAGATGGAAGATTCGGGGGTATATGATCTGAATCTTGCCACAGGAAAGCAAGGCAATGGGGGAGGAAAAGGACAAAATGGTTCTTATTCTTACATCATGAGGCTGAACTATAATTATGCTGAAAAGTATCTGATAGAATTGATCGGACGTCGTGATGGAAATTCAAAATTCGCCAAAGGACATAAATTTAAAAACTTTGTTTCAGCATCGGCTGGTTGGGTATTTACTTCGGAAGAATTTTTGAAGCCGGTCACTTCGGTGGTCAATTTTGGTAAACTTCGTCTTAGCTATGGAAATTCGGGTAATGATGCAGGACTGGGGGATTTCGATTATTTAACGGCTATTACACAGGGCACTACCGCTTTTGGATACAGTCCGGCAAAGCAGGTCAGTACAGGATTGGGAAACAATGGATTGATCAGTCTGGAACGTACTTGGGAACGGGTAGAACAAAAAAATATAGGTATTGACCTGCATTTCCTGGACAGCCGTTTGACTACTACATTTGATTATTTTATCAAGGACAATATCGGTATGCTGTCAGAAGTAGCTTTCCCCGGAGTACTCGGTGGTAAGGCCCCTAAGACGAATAGCGGACATCTGAATGTGAAAGGATGGGAATTTACTATCGGCTGGCGTGATCAGATTAAAAGTTTCTCATATTATGCCAACTTCAATATTGGCGACACAAAGAGTATGTTGAAAGAACTGGAAGGTGCGGACTCTTATGGAGCGGGTGTGAATAAGTCTGTTAACGGGTATCCGTTGAACTCTTTTTTCCTGTATCGTACCGATGGCTATTTCAAAGATCAGGCGGAAGTGGATCGCTTCTATGCTTTATATACCGGCAGCAACTCGATGGGAGCAGTAGGAAAAGGAACTGATAATGAGTTGCGTCCCGGCGATACAAAGCGTCTTGACTTGAATGGCGACTATAAAATAACGGATGTCGGCAATGAAAACAGTGACTTACAGTTTATGGGCGACGCCAATCCCCACTTCGTGTATGGTCTGACTGTGGGCGGTTCGTGGAAAGGTATTGATTTCAATGCCATGTTCCAGGGAGTTGCGAAGCAGTATATCATGCGTAACGACTGGATGGCTTATCCGTTTCGGACGCTCTATACCAATCAGAACCCTACATTCCTTGGACAGACATGGACGGAGGATAATCCGAATGCTAAGTATCCACGTATGACTAACAGTACGCAACGCGCGGCATGGAACTATCAGAACAATGATTTCATGCTTCAGAATAGCCGTTATATTCGTCTGAAGACTTTGGTTGTAGGTTACACATTGCCACAGGTATGGACCCGTAAGGTGAAGTTGGAAAAGATACGTGTTTATTTCTCCGGCAACGACCTGTGGGAAGCAACCAGTATTCGTGACGGTTTCGATCCGGAGATGGGAGCCGCTTCCAATACCAGCGGCTATCCGTTTGCCCGTACATGGTCGTTCGGACTGAATGTTACTTTATAATTTGTATTCAATTAATAGATGGATAATCGTATGAAAAAGATAATATATATTATTGCTTGTGCTTGCATGATGGGGTTTTCTTCCTGTGCAGATACCTTCCTCGATCTGGAACCGCTCGATTCACGAACAGATCAGGTTTATTTCAAGACTCCCACACACTTCCGTGAGTTTTCCAACGGCTTTTATTCGCAGTTATTCGGATGGCGCTCCGGCATAACAGGGCATATGGATCTTCAGTCCGATCTGGTGACCAGCCGTAACGGAGAGCAGTCTGATATAGGCTACGGAGCATTGGTTGTAAACGATAAAGATGCTTGTTGGGATATTTATAATAGTATCCGCACGAATAACATCCTGTTGCAACGTGCGGAATCATATGCTGGCGATCCGAGAGAGATTCAGGAATATGTCAGTGAGGCTCACTTCTTTCGTGCTTACAATTATTTCTCTTTATTGCAACATTTTGGAGGAGTACCCATTGTTCTCGTTCCGTATGATACGGGGGACTCCCGATTGAAGGCTCCGCGTAACAGCCGTTATGAGGTGGTAGACCTGATATTATCCGATCTTGACAAGGCAATTGCCGGGTTGCCTATCGAGCAAAATATCGCGGATGCCGACAAGGGGCATATCAGCCGTCAGGGGGCGAAGGCTTTCAAGGCACGTGTTTTACTTTATGAAGCTACATGGAGAAAATATAATGGTACATCGACCGATTTTGAAGGATCTTCCGGACCTTCGCGTGACCAGATAAATGAATTTCTTGACGAAGCGATCGCTTTGGCAAAAAGTGTAATGGACGACCCGGCATTCAGATTATGGAATTATAATGGTGAAGATGTAATGAAAAACTTAAGTAACCGCTATTTATTCTGTATCGAAAGTGCGGATAGTAATCCCGGGAAGCATGGACGTGATACGAATCAGGAGTTTATACTTTATTCAGTGTTTGATAAGGATGCGAATGCCGGTGCGATTGAATTGAATAAAAATATTCTGCCTTATATATATCCGACCCGTAAGTTTATAGATATGTTTGTATGTACAAATGGACTTCCTATTGCCGGTAACGAGCAGTTTAAAGGATATCATAATATGGGAGACGAGTTTCAGAATCGTGATTATCGTATGAACTCTTACGTCGGAGCACCTACTACAGTTATTAAACTTTCGGGGACTATTGGTTTCGGAGGTTACGGTGTGCAGAAATTCATGTGTCCCGGTACAAAAGATAAAGAAGAATCTGCTAATTATCCTGTACTTCGTCTGGCTGAGGTTTATCTGATTTATGCAGAGGCGCTGATGGAACGTCATGGGTCTATAACAGATGAAGAATTGAATGTTTCGATTAATAAATTGCGCGGACGTGCCGGCGTAGCTTCTCTGACGAATAAGCAGGTAACAGATCATCAGCTGGATATGCTGGAAGAGATTCGCCGTGAACGTGCAGTAGAACTATTCCTGGAAGGTTTCCGGTATGACGACCTGAAACGTTGGGGCGTATTGGAGAGTATGCTTAACCAATCCCGTTTGGGAATGGTAGTGGGCGATCCGGGCTATAGGACTCCGTATAAAGATGCTTCCGGTTCTGTCATCACTGACGCTTACGATAACAAGTCTTACCGTTATGGTGAAGAACAAACAACGACAGGAGACGGAGAATTGTCCTGTGTATTGCTTGCACCTAAATCGAACAGCCATCTTCGTAAAGCGCATTATCTCTATCCTATTCCGCAAAATCAGATTAATCTGAATCCGAATCTGAAACAGAATCCGGGATATAATTGATAATTAATGAAATCTTAAATAGTAAAGGATATATGAAACATTTATCGAAAAATATATTAGGTTTGCTCATCTTGACAACGGTCATTATATGGTTTACCGGTTGCGAGCAGGACCCGCAGTTGAAGAAATATGTGTATCCCATGCCGCAAGTGACAGGGATGTCTCCAAACATAGGATATGTCACCTCGCAAGTTGTTATTACCGGAACAGATTTCGGAGATCAGCCGAAAGCGGTGAAGATATTCTTTGGAGGGGTACAGGCTACTGATATTGTTATGTGCAAGAATAACCGTATTGCAGTGAAAGTTCCCGAGAATGCGACCAGTGGTGAAGTAACCCTGCAAGTCTGGACCAATGAGGTGGGTACTATCGGACAATACACCGTATTGCCTACACCGTATGTGGAATCCATGCAATCGGATAATAATGCCGGAACAGGTATTGCAGAGCCGGGAAACAAGATCACAATTAAAGGTGAGAACTTCGGTAACGATCCGTCGGTTGTTTCCATCAGCTTTAATGGTACGCCGGCTGCTGATTTTAACTTGATTGATGATAAGACTATTGAAGCAATTACCCCGGAGGATTATTCGACAGGAAATGTGATTGTGACGATTCGCGGTTATGAGATTACAGGCAGTGTGATGTTCAATCCGAATACAAAGGGAGATGTGACAGTAGCATATTTGAAGAACTATAAACAACCGTTTATAGGTTCCGGAACCGGCGACTGGACTGATCCTGATGATTGGAACCAAAGTGTGAAGAATCCGACAGGATGTCTTCAGACACAGAACGGAACAACTTTCCTCTGTTTCCAAAGTGGCTGGGGAAAAGATAAACTTGATAATGCAAGGGTATGGCAGGCGACTACTTTGCGTGCCGGAAGTTACCGATTGGAAGTAACGTATGCGGGTACATACGTGCCGAATAGTGACGGAAACGGTATAGCGGCTGTCTTGGTGAAAGGTACGGACGGAAATAGTATTCCTGACGTGGACAAAGTGTCTGCTATGACACCCGAGAATGGTGTATTTGCGACATTCAGTGATTGGGGGACCGGTGAGGCTGCAGGTACATTGAAAACTTCCACCTTTACATTGGATGATGCTACTGATATTGTGATTGGCTTCGTCGTTACAATAAAGTCAAGTAATACATATTTCAAGGTTACCAATGTGAAACTGATTCTTGAATAATAAAAGTCACAATACGTAAAACGAATATATTTATGAAGAAATTATATAATTATTTGCTGTTTGCTTTGTTTTCTTTATCAATAGTATCCTGTGATAAAGATGAGGAAGAGGTGGTTCACTTGGCCAATCAGGATCCGGTAGTGACAGTTACTGAAATTTCTCCGGTGAAAGGTTATGTTGATACTGAATTTGCGATAACCGGAACTAACTTTGGTGTGGTTCCGGAAGATGTAGAAGTGTATCTGGGAAAAACAAAACTTGAACTGATTTCTTGTGAGGATCAGAGGTTGATGGTACGTGTGCCAGAAGGAGCTACTTTGGGGAATATATCGGTAGTTGTATACGGACAGAAAGTAGATACCCGATTGGAATACGATGTGCTTGGCGAACCGGGTGTCAGAGATATTTCGCCTGTTTATGGATTTGTAGGTGATGAGATTACTTTTACAGGACATGATTTGGGCGTTTCTTCAGCCTATTATACTATCTTGTTTGCCGGACAGACGGAAACGGCTCTGCTGATGAATGAGCCGGGGGATGAAACATTCACAGTCAAAGTCCCGACTGGTGCCAAAAGTGGTGAAATCGCTCTTGCAATAATGGATAAGAACGTAAATGTATCGAAACAGTTTACTGTTTTGGAACATGCTTCGCTGGAGAGACTTTCTCTGTCGCAAGGTTTCGCAGGTAGCGAAGTGACTGTTACCGGTGCTCATCTGAATCCGGAAATACTAGAAAAAGAAGGTTTGGAGTTGCGTGGTGTAAAAGTCTGTTTCCAGCAAGGAAAGAACGAACCTGTTGAAGCGGAACTGGTTGGCGAGGCTAAGGATACGGAAATCAGAGTGAAAGTCCCGGCAAATCTGGAGGCCGGCGAATATCAAGTGATTGTCAGTACTTCGTTTGAAGATATAAAAGAAACATTGTCATATACCGTATTACCGCCTCCGGAAGTAACTGGTCTTTCCATCTCTGCCGGATATATTAATGCGGAAGTAATCATCAAGGGTAAAAACTTTGGAACGAAAGCGGAAGATATCCAAGTTTTATTCGGCGAAACAGCTTGTAACAATGTCACGCTGAATGAGGAAGGGAACATTGTAGTGAATGTGCCGAAAGGGCTTACAAAAGGTGAGAATACGATTAAGTTGATTATTCTGGATACTGAAATCTCAATGAACGGTAATGATACGTTTGAAGTATGGGAAACTCCGGAAATTCTTTCTGTAAACTCGTCCTATGTATATCCTTATGGTACGCTTGTGGTATCCGGAGAAAAGATTACATTTGCAGGACATGGCTTTGGCACAAGCAAGGATGCTGTAACCGTTACTTTTGACGGGGTAACAGTACCGGCTGAGATTAATAGTATTACTCCCACTGCCATTGCTGTGAATGTCCCGAACGGATTCAAAGGCGGAAAAGTAACGATGGTGTTTGATGGTATCGATGAACCTGTAGTGAGCGATCATCTGCAGCTTCTTCCTGAAGATGGAGATATTACACCGTATGTTTTGAAAAATTACAAGCATGAATTTTTGGTAATAGAGGGATCTGTTGCCCGACAGGGGGAATGGCACAAACCGCAGGACTGGGAAGTTGAGAATGTTTTGGCAGATGGTAAATTGGTAGGCGTGCAATATCAGAACAAAAAAAATGATGTGACTTCACTTGCTATGCAGACTGATTGGGGATTCCCGACCACCATGAGCAATGGCAAGATATGGCAAGTGACCGCATTATCTGCCGGACAATATAAGGTGTCTGTTAATGTACGCGAAATAAATATTTCGGGATCTGTACATATAGTTGTAGCTGAAGGAGAGACCATCCCGAATACTGATGACGTAGAGACAGGAAAAGCCAATGTAAGAATCAGTGCTGTAGGAAATGCTTCTACTTCATTATTTACACTGGATAAATCGTCCATAGTCTCTATCGGATTTGTTTCTACGATTACAGCCAAACAGAAATATGTCAAGATCGAAAGCTTTAAAGTTGAATTAGTGAAATAATTAGTAGTATTATGAAAAAGATATATTATATAGCAGCTGCATTCACCTTCATGTCATTCACGGCATGTGGTGACGGTGTAGACCTTCCGAATCCCGGTGTAGAAACCGACTTGAATAAAATTCCACTTCCGGAGAATGAACTGGATTTGGTACAGGTAGAGTTGAAAGACGATGCAGAACCTATGGTGCATCCTGGATTTCATGCGGAAGAAGACTTTGCACGTATTCGTGAAAAACTGGAAGCTGGAGAGGAACCTTGGGTTTCTGCTTATAAAATGTTAGAAGAAAGTAGCTTTGCACAGAAAGATACGGAAACTTGGCCTGTTGACTGGATAAAACGCGGCGTTTCAGGGGATGAGAATTATATGAATGCAGCCAGAGGAGCTTCTATCGCATACCAGCAAGCATTACGCTGGAAAATAGAAGGAGATGATGAATATGCGGCAAAAGCGGTTGCTAACTTAAATAAATGGGTGCAGACTTGTGTTGGTGTGACGGGCAATTCGAATCTGTCATTGGCAGCAGGACTTTATGGCTATGAGTTCGCCATAGCCGGTGAACTGTTGAGAGATTATAACGGATGGGCTCCTGATGATTTTCGTGCATTTCAGTATTGGCTGGTGAAAGTCTTTTATCCGGCAAATGATGACTTTCTGAAACGTCATCATGATACTAATCCGTTGCATTATTGGGCTAACTGGTGTTTGTGTAATATTGCTGCCAAGATGGCTATTGGCATTGTAACTGATCGTCGCGACATTTATAATGAAGGAATCAGTCATTTGCAGGAAGGTAATACAAACGGACGTCTTCGCCGGGCTATCTATCATGACTATGCGCCGGAATATAACTTTGCGCAGTGGCAGGAGAGCGGTCGTGACCAGGGGCATACTTTAATGTGCGTGGGCTTGATGGGAGTGATTTGTCAGCTTGCCTGGAGTCAGGGAGATGATTTCTTTGCATACGATGACAACCTTTTCTTGAGAGCTTGTGAATATGCTGCTTGCTGTAATTATACTGAAGAAGAGGTACCCTTCACCACATATATTTGGCAGAAACAAAGTGCATGGGGGTACCCGATTCCGGAGGAACAACCGGTACTCGGTGGTGGCAAATGGATAAAGCGTGCAATATGGGCACTTCCGTATTATCATTACAAAGATGTGAAAAATGTGAAGGATGACTTGTTGAAGTATACCCAAATAGCTACAGAGTATGTAGGTGTCGAAGGAGGCGGTGGCTATTATGACGTTAACTCTGGTGGCTATGATGTACTCGGGCTGGGTACACTAATGTTTGCGCGATAAGTAATTAATAGAATATATCGGTATTTCAACTGAAATAAGGCGAGATACCGATATACTTTTTCTAATGTATTAGTAATATATAGGTATGAAGAAACTGATAAGAATAACACTAATGTTCCTGCTTGCTATCTTTGGATGGAATGACTTACAAGCGGAAATTATTATTTACCCTGTCCCCAATGGTATCTACTATGCTCGTCATAATGATGATTATACTGTACTCGTTCGTCAGGCAGGAGACAAAGAGTGGATAGATCTTTACGAATATAATGTAAAGGTAGACATGGACACCAAGTCAGACGCTACAATGGTGCAGTTTGATTTTTCCGGTAAGGTGGATATCCTTGTTCGGAAAAATAATGGAGAAATCCGTTCGGCTGTGATACGGCCTCTGTCTAAAGGGATCAAACCGGAGATCGATGGAAACTATCTTTTATTTACAATAGATAAACCTCAAAAACTATCAATAGAGTTTAATGGTGACCGTTTGAATAATTTGCATTTGTTTGCCAATCCCATTATAAAGGATGTACCCGACAGGAATGATCCGAACGTAATATATTTCGAGTCCGGCATACATGAACCGACAGATAAGGAAGGAAAATGTTTTCGTATTCCCTCTAATTCTACCGTTTATCTGGAAGGAGGAGCTGTATTAAAAGGATGTTTGAATTGTGATAGTGTGGAAAATGTGAGAATTTTGGGGCATGGTATGTTGCTCGAACCTCAACAAGGTATTTCAGTTGCTTATTCAAAGAATGTATTGATTGATGGGATCACAGTAATTAATCCCCGGCACTATACTGTCTCAGGCGGCCAATCTTTGGGAATTGCAATTAAGAATTTGAAATCTTTTAGTTATCAAGGCTGGAGTGATGGGTTGGATTTTATGTCTTGTTCGGATATTCTGATTGATGATGTCTTTTTACGTAACTCAGATGATTGCCTTGCTTTCTATACTCATCGCTGGAATTATTATGGTGATTGCCGGAATGTGCGTGTACTAAACTCTACTCTTTGGGCAGATATTGCGCATCCTATTAATATAGGTACTCACGGAAATACAGAAACTGGTGACGAAGTATTGGAGAATATGTTATTTAAAAATATTGATATTCTGGAACATGATGAAGATGATCGGGATTATCAAGGCTGTATGGCTATTAATGTAGGTGATCATAATTTGGCAAGAAATATAACCTTTGAAGATATACGAGTCGAGAATATACAGGAGGGACAATTGTTTCATCTGCGTGTGATGTATAATCAAAAATATAACACGGGACCAGGACGAGGTGTGAAAGATATTATATTCCGTAATATCTCTTGTACGGGGAAATATATTAATCCTTCTTTGATTGAAGGTTATGATAGCAACAGGAAAATAGAGAATATCTTATTCGAAAACATCGTGTTGAATGGTAAGAAAGTGACTGCTTTGGATGAATTGAATGTGAATAAGAAAGATTTCGTAAATGGACTGAGAATAAAGTGATGTATACACGCTACAGTAAACTTCTGTAGTGGTCTCTTAATGAAATATTACTATACGAGGAGGCTGCCTCAAGCATACGAGACAGCCTCCTCTTGCAATGTTCTGTTTAATAAGGAATAGCAGGCTAGAACTTTATCTGATGTTCTATCTCATCATCCACCACTGCCATCATACCTTCTACCTGTGCTAGTGCCAGCATACGTCCGTGAAAAGAATATCCGGCATTGTAGCCTTTGTCTTCGTCTCCCAGCATCATCCGTCCATGATCTACACGCATAGGTAATCCCGGATTTTCCTTTGCGAAAATACGGATAAGATCAATCAGATGTCCTCTTCCCGAAAGATGAGAACTTTCAATGAAGTTTCCCTCCGGTATGGCGGCTGTACTGCGTAGATGTACAAAGTGCGTACGTTTAGCAAACTTCTTTGCCAATTCACGGGTATCATTGTGTTCGCCGGCACTCAAGGAACCTGCACAGAATGTCAGTCCGTTGTGTGGATTGTCTACAGCATTCAAGAACCAGGCTATATCTTCTTCATTGGTGACGATACGAGGCAGTCCGAGAACCTGAAATGGAGGATCGTCGGGATGCACGCACATATTTACTCTGTATTCTTCGCAAACCGGCATAATGGCAGAAAGAAAGTAACACATATTTTCGCGCAGGATGTCACGGTTAATATCCTTGTACAAAGTTAGCAGCCGTTTGAAGAGGACGACTGGTTCTTTGTCTCCTTCTTTGATGTTCCCATTGACAAATCCTTGTGTCTTAACGATAATGGTATCAATCAGATCATCCTTCTCTTTCTCGGTGATCACCTGATCCAGTTCGGAAACTTTATGAAGTTCCTCTTCCGTATAATCTTTTTCAGCCCCTTCCCGTTCCAGTATCTTTATGTCGAAGTAAGCGAAACGGATACGGTCATAATACAATGAGCTAGTACCGTCCGGCCAGGGGTACTGCAAGTCTGTACGTATCCAGTCGATGACCGGCATAAAGTTATAGCAAACAGTTTTTACTCCGCATTTACCCAGATTGGCAAGGCTTACTTTGTAGTTCTCTATCAACTGTTCACGTTCTGTGCCACCATATTTGATCGCTTCGCATACGGGCAAACTTTCTACTACAGACCAGCGCA
>OHAM01001687.1_pt1 | contig 13331 bp, 10 predicted proteins | sample 1577161 | NCBI WGS metagenome assembly OHAM01 (sample SAMEA3541583, study PRJEB24748) | human gut metagenome | biome: human gut; feature: human-associated habitat; material: faeces | place: China | collected 2012
GTTTAAGCGTGAGTTTGTGATATTGGGTGTGGTATCTTTAACTATGGGAAACTCCGAAATACAGGCCGGACTTTTTCACGAGTGATTATGGTTTTATCACGGACTATCTGTCCGAATTTATGCGGGAATTGCGGAAAGATAATTACAGCAATTTGATGGACAAGTACTTCCGGCTGGGAAATAATCTGAACCAGCGTGATACCATTGCTGTCCGCAAGATGATTTCTGGATTTACGAAGCTGCTGTATCCAGATGGAGAAGTAAGCAAAGAAGAATTGCGTGAGATCGTGGAGATTTCTCTGGAACTTCGCCGCAGAGTCAAAGAGCAGTTAAAGAAGATTGGCGGCATGGAGTTTTATGACGTGAATTTTTCTTATACGGATAATGATAGTTTTGAAGAGCATTATGTATCGGTTCCGGAGCAGGGCGGCGGTAAGCTGATTCCGGAAGGCATGGGAAAACCGGGAACTGTTTATACGGTTTCTAAATCCAAGACCGGTATGATTGGATGTTATATGCTGGAAAGCCAGATGATGCCTGGAAATGGAAAACTGATCTGTACCGGTATTGGATCCGGAAAGGAGCCGAAAGAGGCAACAAATACGGCATTTAATTATCTGAAAGCAAATGGAAATCGTATCTCCGGTCTGATTAGCACAACAACGAAAGATTATATCATCAATTATCAGGATATGCAGGGAATTGGAATGACCGGAAATCTGGCTTTACCGACCTTAATTGCCATCTGTTCCGCGGCCCTTGGAAAAACACCGCTTAACAGCCTTGCGATTTTAGGTGAGATCAGTATCGGTGGTACTTTGATTAAAGTAGATGAGTTGGCAAGCACGCTGCAGGTATGTTTGGACAGCGGAGCCAAGAAAGTGCTGCTGCCGATTACTTCCGCAGGTGACTTGGGTACAGTGCCATCCGATTTGGTAGGTGCTTTCAGCCTGATTTTCTATTCATCAGCAGAAGAAGCAGTATTTAAGGCTCTAGGAGTAGAATAGCAGAAATCTATGACACAAAAGAAGGTGAGCACTATTTTCGAGCAAGAATTTGAACAGATGCTTCGGACGTATCAGAACTCGATTGATGATAAAAAGAAGTTTACGGCATTGATGAAGGATTTATTCCCGGAGCAGGCGAAACAGGTGAATTTGGCCCTGACGGTTTATAATCTTGGAATTGCAGAGGATATTCAAAAGGCTGCCTGCATCAATAATACCTTTGCCTTTCGATATGTGAAACAGCTCATGGATGATTATGGCATGAGTCGCGTTAACGCAGACTGGATCGTATCGGTATGGTGTGCCTGCTATGGAGGAAAAGTCCTGGGAAAAGCTTGTGATATTTCTGTGCAGAAACAAGGAAGTGGACCAGCTATTCAGGGGGAGCAGGCAACTTCCGGCAAATCTTATGGGGATCTCTTTACATACGAGAAGAGCCGCAGAGGCAATGGGCTTGCAGTTACTGGATTTCGGGGAGAAAAAAATCAGACCATTATTTTTCAAAACAGATCCGGAAATGCTCCGGTCATTGAAATTGCGGATAACAGCTTCAGCAATTTTCCAATAGAAGAAGCGATTCTGACAGAGGGAATATCGTATATTGGACGAAATGCGTTTTCAGGATGTAAGAATCTGCATCAGGTGGTGTTACCAATCAGCGTAGAAGAAGTTAAAGATTCAGCATTTGAAGACTGCAGCAGTTTAAAATCCATAGCGTTGCCGATGGCATTAAAAACGATCGGAGATGAAGCATTGAAAGGAACCGGGCTGCGAACCATAGAAATTCCGAAAAGTGTATTCTGGTTAGGGGATGGACTTCTGGCAGAGTGCAAATCGTTGGAGCACGTGACGATTCCAGAGAACATAAACAGAATTCCAAATCACATGTTTGAAGACTGTACAAGCCTCAAAAAAGTCCAATTGCATGAAAAGCTAGGAGTGATTGGTGAACGAGCATTTTTCGGCTGCGGTTCTTTGGATTTCATTATCATCCCTGATAGTGTAGAGCAGATTGGTCAGGATGCATTTGCCAATACAGATAAGCAGTTTATCATTCAATGTTCTTTCGGATCTTATGCAGAAGAATATGCCAGAAAAAACAAATTTAAATATCAGCTGGTATAGCAGGATTTCACGTTGTCGCTTGGCATGCGACAACATAAGCGGGTATTTCGTGTATAGTAACAAGGGGCGAGGTGAGTTGGATGGGATTTTTTGATGCATTGCTTGGAAACCGGAATCAGGTTCCGGTTGTTACAACCATTCTTCCAGATGCGGCCAGACAGGAGATTATAGCTGGCCGACTTCCTATTTTGAATACAGATACGTTGTTTTTAAAGCGGGGAGAAAAAATACACTTTATTGATAAGGCAATTAATCTGGAGCAGAAAACAGTGAAAGAATACCGTCACAGCGGTGCCAGTGCTCCGGGCTTGTTTAAAGGGACGCGCTGGAACACAGGGCGAGGACGGACAGTGGAACATACAGAGCTGGTGCAGCATAGGGGAATCTTATACATAACCAACCAGCGGATTGTGTTTCAGGCCACAGAATGGGGATTTGATAAGACTTACCGGTATCTGACCGCGGTTACCCCATACAGCAATGCCTGTGAGCTGCAATTTGGAAATAAAACTTATTGCATGATTGTAGCGAATGGAAGTATCGTGAATCAGGTATTGCAGTTGATCAAACAAAGGAGAGCGTACTGAGTATGGATGGACTATTAAAGAACGGAACAATTCTTTCCTCGGACAGTGGAAACAAATATATTGTCCAAAAGTTTTTGGGGGCCGGTGGACAGGGCGAGGTTTATGATGTGGAATGCAATGGAAAGCATTATGCATTGAAGTGGTATTATAAACATACAGCAACAACGGCGCAGAAGAATATCTTGGAAAACCTGGTTGCAAAAGGCAAACCGGATGAGCGTTTTCTCTGGCCGGAAGATTTGATATATAAGGGCGTAGGTCAGCCATTTGGCTATGTTATGGAACTTCGTCCGAAAAACTATAAGAGCATTGTCGATTTAATGAAACGGAAGGCGGAACCATCGTTCTATCATTTGTGCAGAACAGCGTATAACCTGACGCGCGGTTATCAGAAGCTTCACAGTATGGGCTACAGCTATCGGGATATTTCATTCGGAAACCTGTTTTTTGAGCCGGATACCGGGGATGTACTGATCTGTGATAATGATAACGTGTCCGTGAACGGAGCAGATGACAGTTCGGTTTATGGAACGCCGCGCTTTATGGCGCCGGAAATTGTTGTGGGGAAGGCAAAGCCATCCCGCAATACGGATCTGTTTTCATTGGCAGTGCTCTTATTTTATATGTTTATGCTGAATCATCCGCTGGAGGGAAAACTGGAGGCTAATATCAAGTGCATGGATATTCATGCCATGAATCAGCTGTATGGCACTCATCCGGTCTTTATCTTTGATCCGGAGGATAAATCCAACCGGCCGGTAAAAGGATATCAGGATAATGCCCTGATTTATTGGGATCTGTATCCGCAGGAACTCCGGGACTTATTTACACAGGCATTTACGGTAGGAATTAGTTCTCCGAACCGGCGTGTGACAGAAAACAAATGGTTGGATACGTTCGCAAACATGATGAGCGGAATCATGCATTGCCCTGCTTGTGGTGCAGAAATCTTTTATGATGAAAAGAAAGAAGAGCAGAATGTGGCTCACACCTGCTGGAGCTGCGGCGCAGCCGTATCGGTACCGGCAAAGCTGAATGTAGGAAAACAGAAGATTGTTCTTATAGCAGACAGCAAGCTGTACCGTCATCATATTTATGGAGATTATGATATGAACACGGTAGTCGGATCAGTAGTTCAGAATCCTAAGAATCCAAATCTATGGGGAATCCGAAATGAGGACCAGGTGAACTGGACCTACATCAAAGCGGATGGTACGCAGCTTCCAGTTGCAGTCGGACGCAGCGCCGGGATTGCGAAAGGTGTGAAAATTAATTTTGGGCAGAATACCGGGGAGTTCCGGTAGGTATAGACATGTTTGGCCCAGGGGGAGAGTAGAAACTTGCAGACAGATGAATTTTTAGCTTTGTTAAAGCACTATCCGGATTGTGTTTTAGATGAACGACGGTTTACCGCTTATGTGCGGGATTATTTTCCGAAGAGTCAGAAGGAATGCAATCTTTTGATTCATTTATACCATTTAGGAATAGTGAAAGCTTTGGAAGCGACAAGCCAGATCGATCAGACTTTCTTCTATCGATATAAGAAGAATCTGATGGATAGTTATGGTGTAGTGGATACTCTGGCAAGTGAATTTGTAAAGCTGTGGTGTGTTTGCTATGGCCAAAATATTCTTCAGAAAAGTTATAATGTGGTGGAAATAGAGGAAGGTTCTGAGGATAATAGTGAAGATGATGCAGAACAGCGCATTCGCAAAATGATTGGCATGCGTGTAGTAAATACGAATACGCATGCAATTGGGACAATTATATCAATACAAGATGGATATGTAACCGTAGATTTTTATGGTACCTGCTGCAAATATGCTTTCCCGTCTGTCTTTGCAGGAACCTTGGAACTGGAGGATGAAGAACTTCAAAAGAAAATTCAAGATGATAGTATCGGAGATTCTTTTGCGCACTTTAAGAAGAGTTTCAGATCTGCAATCAGCAATGAAGTCAATTATTTGAAAACGACAGGTGGCAGAAAATACCGAATTATTGATGGAGAAAGGCTGCCATCTCAAGGTGGAGAATATTTATACGCTTTTGACACGGATACAGATTTACATTTCCCGGATGGAACAGCAATTAAACTATGGTTTCCAGATAATATCGTAACAGCATATGTAATTTCATGCGAAGATTTTACAATACTGATCAGAACGATGGAATATATAGGGGAGTCTGTTGAAAGTGTAGAATTTACTTCAGAACAATGGCAGTTGTTAGAAGCTCTTATGGACAGGCTGGATGAAATGAATCCATCAGAAGATTCTTTGGCTTATGAAATCGCATGTAATGGCCGGAAACAGGTTAGGCAATGGAAAAGCATAAATCAAGGACAGAATCTGGCATTTGATAGAGCTATTTCGCAGGGTATAACATTTATATGGGGACCGCCGGGGACCGGAAAAACAGAAACGCTGGCCAATATAGCAATTGAACACATGAAAGCCGGAAAACGTGTGCTTATGTTATCTTACAGCAATGTATCTGTAGATGGAGCGCTTCTTCGTGTGGAAAAAAAATCTGATTTGCCAGATGGTCAGGTAATTCGATATGGTTATCCCAGAGTCAAGGAATTGCTTGAGAGTAAGACGCTGACATCGTATCAGTTTGTGTTGCATAAAAATCCTGAGAAAGCGAAGGAATATCAGGAACTTCTTGAGAAAAAGAAAAAGTTGAAGAAGAAGTTTCCGGAGCGGTTTGAAATTAATAAAAAACTGAATAAGATCAAGGAATATTTTCTGGAAGCTGAGAAAGAATTGATACACCGGTCCGCTTTTGTGGCTACCACTGTTTCGAAGGCGATAGTAGATAGAGCAATCTATACACAACGTTTTGATGTAGTTATTTTTGACGAGGCGAGTATGGCTTATGTTCCGCAAATTGTATTTTCAGCAGGAATAGCCAAAAAGCACTTTGTCTGTCTTGGTGATTTTCGGCAGTTACCGGCAATTGTACAAAATGCAGCGGAAGACAGACTCACTCGTGATATTTTTGAATATACCGGAATTACGGCAGCAGTGGAAGAAAATTGTGGCCATGAATGGCTTGTAATGCTGAATCTGCAGTATCGAATGCATCAGGATATTGCGGATTTTGTAAGCAAACAAATGTATTGGAAACTCTTAAAGACATCCGATCGAATAGCGGTTAGTCGAGAAGAAATTGCTTTATGCCCGCCATCTGCGGGGGCTGCGATGTCACTCATAGATTTATCTGGGATGTATTCGGTCTGCACCAGGACGAATGATAAATCCAGAATCAATATTTTATCTGCGCTTATCTGTTTGCGCTTGGCAGAGATGAATATTACTCAGTATGAGGTAGGTGTAATCACACCGTACAGCGCGCAATCGAGGCTGATATTAGCCATGATTCGAGATATACAGGAACGGGATGAAAAATGGCTGAAGGTATCTTGCGCAACCGTGCATCAGTTTCAGGGTTCCGAGAAACCGATTATTATCTATGATGCTGTTGACTGCTTTAGAATGCCATATCCAGGTCAATTGTTGACTTCACTAAAAAATGATACGGCCAATCGCCTTTTTAACGTTGCGCTTACGAGAGCAAAAGGAAAGTTCATACTTGTTGCGAATACAGATTTTCTGAAGAAAAAGCATATTTCTAGGAAGTTAATTTTTACGAAAGCGATAGAGCTGATTGGGCAAGAAGAAAATGTGGTGAAAGGTGAGTATGTATTAGATGAATTGATGCCGAGAAAATTGGAAGAACCTATCGTGTATATAGAGGATAGAGAAATCAGCTGGTCCCAATATATGCATGATATAGAAATGGCAAAGAGCAAAATTCATATAGATATTCCAGACGTTATTGATGACAACGACAATGCAATAGGAGAATTGATCCGCGTGTTAAAAGAAAAAAAGAATGACGGATTAAACATCTGCATTCGCCATCCGGAAAATGTGGATTTGCCAGATAGTCTGCAGGAGTATGAACATTGTTTTGAATATGTTACGAATCCAGTTACATTGATTGATCGGGAAATCGTCTGGTTTGGACAACCGTTATACGCTGCTGATTTTATTTCGGAGGGAGAAATTCTTGACACAGAATATTTTCCATGTGTGAGGTTTAAAGGGGCACATACAGCGAGATTGATAAAGGCCTTTTTAGAAATATGATAAGAGCGGGGGAGAGATTACTTGAATTTTAATGATAATCCAGAAAAATTGGAACAGGAAGAGCAGGCAGCTTTGAATAAGTTGATCACTCAGATGAATCAGATACTGAAAAGCTTGGATCAAAGGATGAAAAACTATGTATTTGAAGCTAGAAACGCAGATATTTCAATTAATCCAGATGCATATTTGGGGCGCTTGCTTGCGCAACAGGGAAAGAAGAATACTGTAGAAAATAGGAAAAAGTTACTGCAGTCAAGAGATGAGTTATATCATACTCGATTATTATTGCAATACGAAAATATAGAGGACAGTGGAATCGATGAAGTAAAAGTTGGCCTTCATTCATGTACATGCGGCGACAAAACCTTGGTTACAGCATGGACAATGCCTTTGTGCAGACATTATCTGCTTGATAATGCATCGACAGAATTTGAAACAATTGTTAAGGGAACTTATGGTCGGAAATACCATACAAATTACAAATTACTTGTAAAAAATCGGGTTACGCTTAATTTTACACGAGTTGTAAAAGCATTGAATCTTTTTCCGGGAATTTTTGATGATAAAACATTGGAGCTGATAAAGGGAACAGGATTTCTTAGTGATGCATATTTGGATAAAATGATTGAGCGGTTTAATCCAGATGCATATGATCCGAATGCAGCGGCTAAAATCATTTCTGATGAGTTTTTGCAGGAATTGTTGGAGCGCAGATCCACACCGGAATTTAAGAATATCGTTTTTTCAATTCAGAAAAAGCAGGGAGAGATTATACAGGCACCATATAGAAGAAATATGGTTGTGCAGGGATGTGCGGGCTCTGGAAAATCTATGATTATGCTGCATAGATTGCCGATCCTTTTGTATGATAATCCGAACAGTTTAAGCCGGACAAGCTTATATATTATTACACCATCTCAAATGTATATACAGTTGGCAGGTAATATGCGAAATCAGCTTGAAATATCCGATATTAACATGGGAACAATCGAAGAATATTATGACTATTGCATTTCCAAATATCCGGGATATAAGCCAGCTGAATATGGGAAAATCAATTATACTACCAGAATTTCTTTGGAGGATGAACGGTATGTATATTCTCAGAAATGCATAGAGGATATTTGCCAGTACTATGATGGGATTGGGAAAAAGCAGGTTCCGTTGGAAAAGGCTTATTTTGTATTGAGATTTGAGGATAAGAATAAACGTCCGGTAGATACCTATGCGCAGAGAATCAATGATCGTATATTAAAACTACAAAAAGTAATAACAACAAATACAAGAATATTAAAGCAGTATTTTGCTGCAATAGAATCAGTAATAGAATCGCTGGAGACCTTACGTACAACATTATCATATAGAAAAAGGGCAGTGCTTCATGAAATTGATATTATCACTAAAAAGCGTGAAGATGAAATTGCAAAGGCAGAAAAAGAGTTAAAGAATTATCAGCCAGGAAAAAATGAAGATGCCATTAACAACCGCCGAAATATTATTGAATCTGCAAGGAACCAGATCGTGCAGCTTCAAGAGGAACGTGATACCGTAGATCAGGATGAAAAATATTTTTTGTCATTAATTGATCTAAGTGAAAAAGTTTCTTCCGTGATAGCACTATTTAGTGACTTGAAAAAAGAATTTAACCAAAATTCGATCGAAGAAATTTATGATGCTGTTGGAAAGATAGGTCAGCTTATTGGTGGTTTTTATATGCTGTCCTGGGAAAGTTCAAAAATAGAGGATAAATATCAGTATTATTTAGATGCCATTAAACAGGATGTAGAAGATGTGGAAAAAAGTATTTCTTCTTTGCAAGGAAAAACTGGTAAATATCTTGAGTATAACTATTATAAGGAAATTGAGCTGGAAGCAGATAATCTGAAGAATGAAAATACAAATGCAGTAAAGAATGCTTATAAGTTGGTTTTGGATAAAATCGGAATTACGGAAAGAAAAAATGGTAATATCAAAGCTGTAAGATGTTCGCCATATATTTATTTGCAGGCAATTTATTGTTATCAGGGAGCACCGCAGGCGAAGGAAAACTTACTTGCGATAGATGAAGTACAGGGGCTTGCAGTGGAAGAGCTTAAATTGCTGAATACTGTGAATGACAAAAATGTTATATTCAATATGTTCGGTGATATCAATCAACACATAGAAGGGACAAAGGGTGTTGATTGCTGGGATGAGTATCGCGGCGTTGTTGATTTTGATTTATATGAAATGAAAGAAAACTACCGGAATGTTTCTCAGATAACGGAATATTGCAATAAGCAGTTTCTGATGGATATGAAACCAATCAATACTCCGGGTAAAGGTGTTCATGAATTGAAAAATGAGTCAGAGTTTGTATTAGAGATGATAACGCAGCTCATGGATACACAGAGAGTAGGGCTGGCTGCCATTTTGGTGGGCGATCGTGCAGAGGCTCAATATTTGTTGGATAAGTTTTCAACATATGAACAGAAATTCCACGATATGACAGATGAGGATTTTAGCATTCATCGCACACGCTGGAACATCATTCATATTGATGATGCGAAGGGGCTGGAATTTAGTTCCGTCATTGTGCTGTCCGGACGTATGAGTCGCAATCAGAAATATATCGCGTATACGCGAGCACTGGATGATTTGTATGTATATTCTGAAGTGATTGATATAACTGGATATCAAGAAAAATCGAAGAAAAAACCGAAAAAAGCTGATAATTTGGAGAAAACTGCATTATCAGATTCTAAGAGCTTGGATAAACCACGTTCTCATCATAAAAATGAAAAAGTTGGAAAAAACTATGATAATAGTGAAGTGAGAAAATTTTTTGAAGAAAGCGGGCTTAAAGTAATTGATACTCGGAGTCAAGGTGGCAGGCTTTGGGTAATTGGAGAAAAGGTAGCAATTAAGAGTATTGTAGATTCAGCTATTGCAAAGTTCGGAATATCAGGGAAATATGCATCCAGTAAAGAAATCAATAATCGAAATGGCTGGTGTACAAAAACAGAAAAATAAATTGCAGGAGGACATACTATTATGGCAGAAAAATTAAAAAGACCAGGCGGAGAATTAGCAAGCAGACCGTTACATTTCTTCTGGATCGTAGATTGTTCCGGATCTATGTATGGTGAAAAAATTGGAACGGTAAACAATGCAATCCAGTCCGTAATCCCGGAGATGGTAGACGCGGCAAATAATAACCCGAATGCGCAGCTGCTGATCCGGACTCTTCAGTTTTCAACAGGTGCATCCTGGGTAACGGCAAATCCGGTTCCGGTAGAAGATTTTGCCTGGGATGATCTGGAAGCTGGCGGTGTGACGGACTTAGGCAAAGCATTTGAATTACTGGCAGCGCAGTTAACAATTCCTCCAATGTCAGAGCGGGCTCTGCCTCCGGTACTGGTTTTATTATCAGATGGCCAGCCAACGGATGACTATAAGAAGAACCTGGACAAACTTCTTCATTTACCATGGGGCAAAAAGGCGGTTCGCATTGCGATTTCAATCGGTCAGGATGCCGATGATACTGTTCTGACTGAGTTTACCGGAAACCGGGAACTGGTGCTTCAGGCAAATAATGCAGCAATGTTAACGAAAATGATTAAGTGGGCTTCTACTGCGGCATCCCTGGTATCCGCACCGACCAGCCGTGTGGCTAATGCAAAGCCGGTATCCGTACCGGCATTTACCGATACAGCATCGGATAGCACTCCATCTGCTGCACCGGCTCCGGTTAGTGGCGGTAATGCACCGCTGGTGCTGGATATGAATAATATTCCGAATCCGGATGATGTAGGTGAAGGAGATGTCTGGTAAAAGGAGGTGCCTGCTATGAATCGCAAGGTTTATGGAGAAAGTGTGCAGGGAGCTTCCCATGTTCGCAGCGGCACCGTGTGCCAGGATAGTTATAAAAAGGTGGAAGTGTCCGAGGACATTATGCTGGTTGCGGTAGCAGATGGTCATGGAAGTACAGCATGTCCATATAGCAAAACGGGTTCACAGATCGCAGTGAATGTGTTTTGCCGGGTCATGCAGAATCTGATTGATAATTTTAAGAACAGTCCAGAGTTCCTTTTGACCTATCTGAACCGTGAAGGAGATACAAAGATTGCTCAGGCTATTGATGTGATGTGGAAGGAACGGGTCTGGAAAGCACATCGGGATAATAAGCGGGAGAAGCCGGTAGGTGAAAACAACATGATTGATAAGGCAGCCGTTTATAAGCAGTATGGAACCACGATATTAGGTTTGATGGTAACAAAAGAATTCATTTTCGCTTATCAGCTGGGGGATGGAGATATTCTGTTTGTAGATCATGACGGAGTCCAGGCAGTTGTAGAAGGAGATAAGATTCTTGGAACGGAAACGCATTCGCTTTGCAAGATGGATTCCTGGAAAAAGGCAATTACTATGGTCCGGGTGCGTAGTGCAGAAGTGGGTCTGCCATATTTGTATATGTTGTCCACGGATGGTTTTTCCAACAGCTATAAGACGCAGAAAGATCTGAAAAAGACATGCCTGGATTATTATGAAATGATTCAGGAGCATGGATTCGGAGCAGTTTCTGAGAATCTGAAAACTTGGCTGACGGAGACTAGTGAAATGGGCTGCGGAGATGATATTACCGTAGTGATGGCCTATTATGATTGATGAAGGGGATTACCAATGAAAAGGAATATGCCGGAGGCAACAGTAGCGCTGTGCAAGTGCTGGGAAACGCATAAGATATATGGAGTGCGTTTTGAAAAGATTGCAGACAGACATTGGAAGTATACCTGGGCATTTCCGATGAAGGAAGCGTCTGCCCGGCGTGAAGGATATGATGCAACTATGATAACAGGCACCATTGAACCGGATGAGGAATATCCGGGGTGTCCATATTGTGGTGCAAAATATTTTGTAATATGTAGTTGCGGAAAGTTGAACTGTAATATTGTTTCCGGGAATGTGTTTACCTGCAACTGGTGTGGGATGTCTGGGATGATAATCAATTATGATGGCGGTGGCTTTCAGGGCGGGGGCGACCGCTGATGATTACAGATCGTTATTATTATTCACGCCTGACAGAAAAAGAAAAGTATGTTTATACAAGGCTGTATAAAGGTGTTGTGGCGCTGGAAAAGAACATTTTCATTCCGATACATGTAGAGCAGGAATCCATCCAAAGAATCTATCAGGCAATAACCGATGATAATCCGTATTTGTATTATTTTAATCAAAGTGTGTTAAACACGGCGGTATCGGATCAGGCAATGATTTTGATGCCACAGTATTTTTGTACCGCAGAACAAATTGCAACCTATAATGGCCGTTTGAACCAGATCATTAATCAGATGATTGCGGACCTGGATCTTCTGCGGATGGATGAGACTTTGCGGGCAAAGCGGATTCATGATTATTTCTGTGAGAATATTGTTTACGATGAACAGGGAACAAAGCAGGAGACAGCTTTCGGCCGGTTAGTTGCAGCTCATTCCATTATTGGAGTGTTTGCCAGAAAAAGAGGCGTTTGTGAAGGCATAGCCAAAGCCACAAAGCTCTTATTCAATACAGTGGATATGGGATGCATTTTTGTTCCAGGCAAATCGAAAGATGATGAACATGCCTGGAATATTGTGAAAGTGAATGGAAATGCTTATCATCTGGATATGACGTGGGATGTTGCTAACAGCAGGCCGGGACATATATGCTATGACTATTATAATTTGCCAGAAAAGGAAATTTCGCTGGATCATTCAGAATTTGGTGGAGTACCGGCTTGTACATCCTGGAAAGAAAATTATTTTTATAAGAACGGTCTGCTGTTTGAAAATCAGAAAAAACTGGAACGGTATCTGGATCAGGCAGTTGATAACGGACTCCATGATATTTATTTCCGGTTGCGGAAAACATTTGCTGGTTCTACACAAATTGCGGCACTGGAGGCGCAGAAATATGTGCAGAAGCGGATTTCAGAAAAATCAGATGTGCGCTGGACGGTAAGCTGCGTGTTCAATGAGGAGCAGAAGACTGGCAGAATTGGAATTAAGTGTTAGTATAGATAAATGACGCTACTAACACTAACACAAAAATCATCGTGAAAACTAATACTAACATAAAAAAACTAACACAAAACTGCTGGCACTAACACAATCAACAATTCAAACAATTCACAGAAACAACCGAACTGGTTTACAATCATGGATCTGTAGTGTAAAATATTGTATGAGAAGACGAGAAAAGGAGACAAAGCCAATGGAAATGGATAAAATGGCAGAGGAAGTAGAAGTAACCGCTGAAACTTCCATAGAAGATACAGAAAAGGTTGTAGTGGAGCCTTATGATGCAGCAGACATCGACTTCGATACTTTCTGCAAATCAGATATGAGAGTGGTCAAAGTAAAAGACTGTGTGGCAGTTAAGAAGTCCAAAAAGCTGCTGCAGTTTACATTAGATGATGGCAGTGGAACAGATCGCACTAT
>OHAM01001696.1_pt1 | contig 13282 bp, 10 predicted proteins | sample 1577161 | NCBI WGS metagenome assembly OHAM01 (sample SAMEA3541583, study PRJEB24748) | human gut metagenome | biome: human gut; feature: human-associated habitat; material: faeces | place: China | collected 2012
GCCGGTGGCGATACACTTGCCGCAGATACTGCCAATTTTACTGGCGTTTCGGCGCTGGGGTATAGCACTCCAGCCGGTAGCTAAAATCAAAAAGCTGCTCTGCGCGTTTGCGATCCCAGACAACAGGATCAAAAGGCGAAAGTACCGCGCTGTGCGTTGCAGTGAGCTTTCCGGCCAGCGCTCGCTCGAGTAGCGGCAGCAAATCATCATGCAGCCAAAGATTGCCCAATTTTTCAACATGCACAGCAATGATTTGCTGCTGTTCAGCCCTCGCTTCGCGCCACGCCGCCAGTGCCGGACGTTTCAGCCGATAGTAATCTGCCAGCCACTGTTCGCGGAATATTCCCAGGCTACGCGCACTGTTATCCAGCATGATGATTTCTGCTTCTGTTTGCGAAACGAGATCGCGCTCATCATCCCAGTCAGGCATGACACGGTGGGTTAAATCATAAACGCGCTGGAAGTTGCGCCGTTCAATCACCATCACCTTTCCGGCAGTAAATAAACCTTCCAGATGCCGTTTATGCGGCTTCCATTCCCACCAGCCGCTTGCACCTTTACGAGGATGCTCAAAATCGGCTGAACGTACCGGCCCCTTATCATGAATATGCTGAATTAACTGTGCAATTTCCGCCTCATGTTCCTGCATCCAGGCGTCTTTGTATTTCCAGCCCATTTTTTCAGGTGCCAGCATGCGGTGGCGAATAAGACGAAAGTCGCTACGCGGCATAAAGCAGGCTTCATGCGCCCAGTATTCCATTAATTCGCCACGCGCCAGAGACTCATCCAGCCACTGGGCAGGATAATTTCCCAGACGACTGAAAAGCACCAGATATGGACTACGGGCAACAATATTGATGGTATCGATTTGCAGCAAGGACATGCGGGAGATCGTTGCCGGAATATCCTCCAACGACGCTCGACGGCGGGGTTTGTTTAACAGGCCTTGTGCGGCAAGGTGAAGATTACGCGCATCAGCAAGGGAGAGGTGCGGCAGCGACATTCATGACTCCATCAATCGAACGCTGCCGCGGCGTAACTAGTTGCCAGAAGCCAGCAAGGTTAGTTGCGTAAGCAGTTTCGCTGGTTCATCACCTGAAAGCTGTGCGTCTACAGGCAAATACCACCAATTTTCTTCTGCAAAGGCCCGGCATTTCACCGCATCTTTTTCAGTCATTACCAGCGTTTGCCCGGCGCTTACCAACGCACTGACATCCGCATGGTTCAAAGACTGATGATCGGCCAGCGGTACACATTTTTCCGGTTGTACGCCACACATCTTCAGCGTGGCAAAAAAGCGCGGCGGATGCCCAATCCCCGCCATCGCCACTACATGTTCAAGCTGAGCAACGTCACAACGCGTACCGGTACGTAAATTCACCGCCTGACCCGGCAGCAGATGCATGGGGATTTCACCGCTGCGAGGGACACCGCCGTTGACGATTACCGCATCAACCGACTTTAAGCGCCCCGCTCGCTCACGCATTGGCCCCGCCGGCAACCACCAGCCATTGCCAAAGCGACGCACACCATCAATAACGACAATTTCCACATCACGCGCCAGACGGTAATGCTGTAAACCGTCGTCGGTTACGATGATCTGCACATCAGGGTGTTGCGCCAGAATGGCTTTTACCGCATCAGAACGAACGGGAGAAACCGCAACAGGCGCATCAGTGCGTTGATAAATCAACACAGGTTCATCACCCGCCTGTGCTGTTGTGGTATCTGCCGACAATAACAGCGGATAAGATTCAGCCTTACCACCATATCCCCGCGATACGACCCCCACGCGAATACCGCGCTGTTGCAACTGTTCCACCAGCCAGACAACGACCGGGGTTTTTCCGTTGCCGCCTGCGGTGAGATTACCAACCACGACAACCGGTACGGGGGCACGCCAGGCGCGCTTCAGTTTTAGTTTATAGCAAAGACGGATCGCGCCACTCACCAGGCCATACAACCAGGAGAGTGGCAGCAATAGCCGCCACAAAGGGGATTCACCAGACCAGATTTTTTCGATCATTGGCCAAACTGCATTTTGTGAAGTTGCGCGTAAACGCCGCGGTGCTCAAGCAAATCGTTATGCGTACCGCGTTCCACAATGACACCATCCTCGACGACCACGATTTCGTCTGCCTTTTCAATGGTAGACAAGCGGTGGGCAATCACCAGAGAGGTACGGTTTTTCTGCAACTCATCCAGTGCCGCCTGAATCGCACGTTCGGATTCGGTATCCAGAGCCGAGGTAGCTTCGTCCAGAATCAGAATCGGGCTATCACGCAACAAGGCTCGAGCGATAGCAATACGCTGACGCTGACCGCCAGAGAGCAGCACGCCGTTTTCACCAATCACTGTATCGAGACCGTTATCCATCTTATTGATGAAGTCCATGGCGTAGGCCATACGCGCCGCTTCTTCAATTTGCTCACGGCTGTACTGTTCAGTCCGTGCGTAAGCAATGTTGTTAGCAACCGTATCGTTAAACAGATGGACATTCTGCGACACCAGAGCAACCTGGTTACGTAACGACGCCAGGGTATACTCGCGCAGATCGTGACCATCCATCAGGATTTCGCCTTCATCAATATCGTAAAAACGCGTGATCAGGCTGGCGATGGTTGATTTACCCGAACCAGAGCGTCCAACCAGAGCAACCGTCTTCCCTGCCGGAATTTTCAGGTTGATGTTACGCAATGCAGGTACGTCACGTCCCGGATAAGTAAAGGTGACATTGCGGAATTCCACGTCGCCAGTCGCACGCTCGATCACGCGCTTACCTTCATCTTTCTCCTGCTCACTGTCCAGAATGGTAAACAGCGTCTGACAAGCCGCCATACCGCGCTGGAACTGGGCGTTAACGTTGGTCAGCGATTTCAGCGGACGCATCAGTGCAATCATTGAAGAGAAAACAACGGTAATCGTACCGGCAGTCAGGCTATCCATGACACTTGGGAAGCTCGCCGCATACAGAACAAACGCCAGCGCCAAAGAGGCGATCAGCTGAATGATCGGATCAGAGATGGAAGAGGCTGAAACCATTTTCATCCCCTGAAGACGCATTCGGTTGCTGACTTTATCAAAGCGTTTCGTTTCCACTTCCTGACCACCGAAAATCAATACTTCTTTGTGGCCCTTCAGCATTTGTTCTGCGCTGGTGGTCACCTGCCCCATGGTGTTCTGCATGTTTTTACTGATGTTGCGAAAACGCTTCGATACAACGCGAATCGCAATCGAAACAATCGGTGCCAGCACAATCAAAATGATCGACAGTTGCCAACTGTAATAGAACATCATGATGAACAGGCCGATGATCGACGCACCTTCACGCACAACAGTAATCAGTGCGCCGGAAGAAGAAGAAGCAACCTGTTCGGAATCGTAGGTAATACGTGACAACAGCGTACCCGTTGACTGTTTGTCAAAGAATGAAACTGGCATTCCCATCATGTGACCAAACAGGCGGCGACGCATGGTCATTACCACCTTTCCTGATACCCAGGAGATACAGTAGCTGGAGACATAGCTGGTGATACCACGTAAAATCATCAGCCCGATCACCACCAGCGGCATCCACACCAGCACGGAGCGATCTGTTTTACCAAAGCCATCATCAAGAAGTGGCTTAAGGAGCGATAACATGAAGGTATCGCTGGCTGCGTTGAGGATTAACGCTACGCCCGCCACGATCAGACCCGCTTTGAAAGGCGCAATGGTTGGCCACAGTCGGCGGAATGTCTGCCACGTAGAGAGATCTTTGTCGTTATGCATTCAAAAAACCAGCATTTGTTGAAATAGCCGCATATTCTACCCGTTATCCACTGGCACGCCAAACCACTGATGATACCAACGAGGTAAAATTTGCTCCCTGAGGCTGCTAATCCGCCAGCCTTGCGCTGAAAAATTGACCGTTGTTTGACCTTGATGTGGAGTATCAATCCATTGATATCCTTGCAGTTGATAGCGATGCTTAACTTTGTTAGAGGGCAGTCGCCATGCGTTATAGCGCGATGCCGATGCGAGTGCCACTTTTCCATTCACTCGCTGAATTAATGGCAACGATGATGAGGTATTACTGCCATGGTGAGGTACCTGAAGCAATGTTGCCTGCACTTGCTGCCAGTAACGGCTTAGCATCTTTTGTTCAGCTGGGGCTTCAATATCACCGGTTAGAAGAATGCTATTCGTCCCGTCATCAACCTTAACCACACAGGAATGGTTATTTCCTTTATCGTTGCTACCTTGTAAAGGCCAGTGCGCGCTGAAACGCAATCCTTGCCATTGCCACGCTTCGCCACGCACACAGGGCTGATGATGTTCCCAGTTTAACGGACTTCTGATCCATAACATCGGCCATATATGCAATATTGAATCCAGCCCTCCCCGGTGATCCAGATGTTCATGGCTCAGAATAACGCCTTCCGGTTCAAGATTATGCCAGTGGAGCCAGGGGATAATCAGTTGTTGCCCACTATCCCCTTCAGGCCAGGCCAGTCCTGTGTCATAGAGAATCGCTTTGCCGTTTCTGGCTATCACCATTGCCAGCCCTTGCCCGACATCAAGCATGTACAGCTGCCACTCGTCAGGTCGAGGTTTTTGCCACAGCGGCCAGCACATCAGCAAGCCTCCAGCCACACACATTGCTGGCAACGTTCGCCAGGCGTTTAATCGCCATACCACCAGTAAGAACCATGGGGAAAATGATAGCCATTGCCAACATTCAGCAATGTTGATCCACCCTTCCGGCAAACTCTTTAACCCCCAGAAAAGTAAAGCCAAAGACCGGTCGGCAAGAAACCATAACCCTTGCTCCAGGATTAACGGCCCGCTTAAATGCACAACCATCGCGGCGAGGATCAACGGAACCGTGATAAATGTCACCAAGGGAATTGCTAATAGATTTGCAATAAACGAGGTCAGACTAATGCCATGAAATATGACGATTTGCACGGGCATAAGCAGAAGTGTGATTCCCAGTTGCAGATGGATGAGGGAAACAACTGCACGCAATACCGGCGGCAGTTGCCACTCAGGACAGGGAAACCACTGATACCAAAATATCAATGCCGCGACCGCAGCGGCAGAGAGCCATAAACTTTGCGAGAGAATGGCAACAGGATCCATCAGCAAAATTGCCGCCAGACAACATATCCATACATCCCAGCCACTCCACTGTCGCCCACTTAACTTAAGCATTCCCCACGTAGCAAGCGCCACCATGGTACGCAATGCAGGAGGTTGCATTCCCGTCAACCAGGCATAAAAAGCAGCACAGCAGATTCCGCCAATTAATGGTATTTGCCAGTGGATCCAGCGCCCAGGCAGAAAAATTTGTCCACTGCGAATGAGTCCGGCAGCCAGCAACGCCGCAAAAGCGATGTGCAATCCCGATATCGCCATTAAATGCGCCGTTCCAGTATCGCGCATGATATTTTTGATTTCTTTGGGGACGGATAACCGTTCCCCCATACCTAAACCAAGAATAACCGCATTCCACGGATAGGGTTGCAGCGTTGTTTGTAGTGACGCCAGATACTGTGCACGCAGGCTACAATTCGGTTCAATGACACTTGCCTGCAGAAAACGGCCGGTGAGCGGCTGATGCTGGGCAATGGCATAACGCTGGCTATCAAAGCCGCCATCATTAAGTTGGCCATGAACTGCACGAACTTTGAGTTTCATTGACCATTGTTGTCCAGCACAAACCGCTTGCGGAAGATATTCGCCATACATCACGAGACCTGACGCAGGGAATATACGTCGACCTTGTAGATGAGTAATTTGACCGTAATGAGTGGTCATGCCGTCAGTTGCAGTGATCTCAACAATTGCATCCTGCGTCGCGCCAGTTAAGGTTTCTCCTGCCCACAAAATTTGCTTTGCTGATAATATGCCCCAAACGAAAAACAGCAACGTCAGCGCGATATAACGGACGGTTTTAACAGGGATAAATGCCAGTACGCAGGCGAAGAGAGTCAGAAACGCAAGGGTTAATGTCCCAGGCAATTGGGGCAAAATCAGCAACGGAAAAATTCCGCTAATTATGCATACACCGACTGTCGTTATTTTCATGCACCCCTCCCTGTTTATGGAAAGTGTGCAACTTTGTTGAGCGGTTGTCTGGTGGGAATTTTGCGTTCCCCGAGGCATATTCAGAAGAATTTAACGAAAGGGTGAAAACTGTTCAAAACTCTGCGAGGCAGCTTCCAGTTCCAGATTAGAGAAATGAAAAAAGCACCCGACAGGTGCTTTTCTCTCGTTCAAGTTTGAGTAAAAAACTTAACCGTAAATATTGGCGCGATCGCGCAGTTCTTTACCAGGTTTAAAGTGAGGAACGTATTTTCCTTCCAGTTCTACTTTATCGCCAGTCTTCGGATTACGTCCGGTACGTGGTGCGCGGTAGTGCAAAGAGAAACTGCCGAAACCGCGGATTTCAATACGCTCGCCCTGCGCAAGAGTCGAGGCCATATGCTCCAGCATCTCTTTTACTGCATCTTCAACCGTCTTGGCGGGAATGTGCGATTGCTGGGTGGCAAGTCTTTCTATCAATTCTGACTTGGTCATGATTCCTCCGGTTCCTTAAAGGCAAATTAAGCGGCTGCTGTTGCTGCATTGATTAAGGGCGGCCGTAGCCGCCCTTAGTGCTTGATTACAGGACGAAACCTGCAATCTGTCAAGTAAACTCAACAAACTTCGGAATAAAAATCCCGAAGAGTCAGAGAATTACTCGCCTTTAGCTGCTTTGAAAGCTTCAGCCATTGCGTTGTTGGAGAAGTTTGCATCTTCCTGTTTGTTAACAGTTGCGATTGCATCTTTCTCGTCAGCTTCGTCTTTCGCACGAACAGACAGGCTGATTGCGCGGTTTTTACGATCAACGCCGGTGAATTTAGCTTCAACTTCGTCGCCAACGCTCAGAACCAGGGTAGCGTCTTCAACGCGGTCACGGGATGCTTCAGAAGCACGCAGGTAACCTTCAACGCCGTCAGCCAGTTCTACGGTTGCGCCTTTAGCGTCAACTGCAGTTACTTTACCGGTTACGATAGCGCCTTTCTTGTTCAGAGCAACCCAGTTGTTGAACGGATCTTCTGCGAGCTGTTTAACGCCCAGGGAGATACGTTCACGTTCTGCGTCAACCTGCAGAACAACTGCAGCGATTTCGTCGCCTTTTTTGTATTCACGAACTGCTTCTTCGCCTGCAACGTTCCAGGAGATGTCAGACAGGTGAACCAGGCCGTCGATGCCGCCGTCCAGGCCGATGAAGATACCGAAGTCAGTGATAGACTTGATTTTACCTTCAACACGGTCGCCCTTGTTGTGGGTTTCCGCGAACTGCTGCCACGGGTTAGCTTTGCACTGTTTCAGACCCAGGGAGATACGACGACGTTCTTCGTCGATATCCAGAACCATAACTTCCACTACATCGCCAACGTTAACAACTTTGGACGGGTGGATGTTTTTGTTGGTCCAATCCATTTCGGAAACGTGTACCAGGCCTTCAACGCCTTCTTCGATTTCAACGAAGCAGCCGTAGTCGGTCAGGTTGGTCACGCGACCAGTCAGTTTGGTACCTTCCGGATAACGTTTAGCGATAGCTACCCACGGATCTTCGCCCAGCTGTTTCAGGCCCAGGGATACACGGGTACGTTCGCGGTCGAACTTCAGCACTTTAACAGTGATTTCGTCGCCCACGTTGACGATTTCGCTCGGATGCTTAACGCGTTTCCAGGCCATGTCAGTGATGTGCAGCAGGCCGTCAACGCCGCCCAGATCAACGAATGCACCGTAGTCAGTGAGGTTCTTAACGATACCTTTAACTTCCATGCCTTCCTGCAGGTTTTCCAGCAGCTGATCGCGCTCTGCGCTGTTTTCGGATTCGATAACGGCACGACGAGAAACAACAACGTTGTTGCGCTTCTGATCCAGCTTGATTACTTTAAATTCAAGCTCTTTGCCTTCCAGGTGCAGAGTGTCACGCACCGGACGAACGTCTACCAGAGAACCTGGCAGGAACGCACGAATACCGTTCAGCTCAACAGTGAAGCCGCCCTTAACTTTGCCGTTGATAACACCGGTAACAGTTTCAGCATCTTCGTAAGCTTTTTCCAGCGTGATCCAGGCTTCGTGACGTTTAGCTTTCTCACGGGACAGCAGAGTTTCACCGAAGCCGTCTTCTACTGCGTCCAGAGCAACGTCAACTTCGTCACCTACCTGGATTTCCAGCTCGCCCTGGGCGTTTTTGAACTGCTCAGCCGGGATGGCGGACTCAGATTTCAGACCAGCGTCAACCAGTACTACGTCTTTGTCGATAGCAACAACAACGCCACGAACGATAGAACCCGGGCGGGTTTCGATTTCTTTTAAGGACTCTTCAAAGAGTTGAGCAAAAGATTCAGTCATGTTTAATCTTCAGGTTTATATTTAACGTCCACCTGGCTCCATGCCGGATGGGGTTGTTTAACATACCCGCTGTCATTCCATTGCAACGGGGGTACTGCAAATTCGGTCGCTTATGCGAGAGCCAATTTCTGGCGCGCGTATTGTAGCGCTTTTTCAATCACTTGCTCAATGCTTAAGGTGGTGGAATCCAACACTAAAGCATCGGCTGCCGGAACCAGTGGCGCTACCGCTCGGTTACGATCGCGGTCGTCGCGTTCTTTGATCTCGGCCAAAAGGCGCTCAAAGTTAACACTAAAGCCCTTCTCCTGCAACTGTAGCATGCGGCGATGCGCACGTTCTTCCGAGGAGGCGTCAAGGAAAATTTTCACTGGTGCATCAGGGAATACCACCGTTCCCATGTCGCGGCCATCGGCAATCAGGCCTGGTAATTCGCGAAACGCGCGTTGGCGACGCAATAATGCTTCACGAACGCGTGGGAATGCCGCGACTTGTGAAGCTGCATTCGCCACTTCCTGAGTACGAATTTCGCCGCTGACATCTTCCCCTTCGAGGATCACTTCCAGATTGCCATTGGTCGACACAAAACGTACATCCAGATGGGATGCCAGCGGTACCAGCGCATCTTCCGACGCAACATCAACATGGTGATGTAATGCCGCCAATGCCAGTACGCGATAAATTGCACCCGAATCCAGCAGATGCCATTGCAATGCTTCCGCCATAGCCTTACACAAGGTGCCTTTCCCTGCACCGCTTGGGCCATCAATGGTAATAACCGGGGCAATTGCCGTCATCTTTATCTCCTTAAAACAGGCGTACCGTTAACATAACCGCGCGCATTATACGCGCCGACGCCACAAATCGTTAACGTTGTGTGCAAAAACCAGTTTTGTCTGTATTCAGATGGGGATTTATTGCGCAATTATAGCGGGCTGGCAGAAGACCAGCCCGAAAGATGACAATGATTTACTTACCAGAGGCGATACGATCACGGATGTGTTGCGCACGCTCTGTTGATGGTGGGTGAGAGTCAAACATGGACTGGGTGCGACCGCCATCCAGGCTAGCCAGTTTTTCAAAGCTGCCAACCAGCCCCTGGGTGCTGATGCCACGTTTCTTCAACAGATCAAAGGAGAAATCATCTGCTTCGGACTCTTTATCACGGGAGTATTTAGCATTGATAGCGCCTTCTGCGATATCACCTAATTGTGAGCGGGAAAGCTGGGAAGCCACACCGCTGGTAGCTGAAATGGCATCGCGTGCGGCAACGATCGCATAAGAAGCTTTCATTTCAGCCAGCGAGTGACCCAACGCGACGTGGCCCAGTTCATGGCCCAGAACGCCTTCAATTTCGTTGTCATTCATCATGTCCATCAGGCCACTGTAGACACGAACACAGCCGTTCGCCATCGCCCATGCGTTGACGTCGCTGGTCATATAAACCTTATAGTTGACCGGCGTGCCATTAATATTGTTACCCAATGCTTTGGCGATTTTTGCCAGACGTTTACCGTACTTGCTGGATTTACTTGCGACTTGATTGCCGCTGTCCATTTCGGCACAGCCCTGATTGGCAATCGCTTTTGCATCGGCATCGCTTAATGTTGCTGCTTTATAGGCATTTAAACCGGAGCTGATAGCCATATTGGTATCAATACCGTGGGTATTTTGACACCCTGTCAGTAATGCTGCAGAGGTCGCAATCGCCAGCAGTAATTTAGTATTCTTCATGTGAATCATCCGTTGATTAATCATATATAAATATTATGTATCAACAACTTACATTGACAAGCGACGCTACCATTAATCAAAATGACTCACAAGGTCCGAAAAAAAACGCCGACAATGTGCCGACGTTTTGATAAAGAAAGATTTGGCTGTTTATTGCCCGTTGTTCATTCAGGCTGCCTGGCTAATCCGCGCCAGCTGCTCGAAATAATCCGGAAATGTTTTGGCCGTGCATTTGGGATCAAGAATCGTCACTGGTGTATCTGACAACGCCACCAGCGAGAAACACATCGCCATCCGGTGATCATTGTATGTCGCGATCTCGGCAAAGTTCAGTTTTTCCGGAGGAGTGATACGAATGTAATCGTGCCCCTCTTCCACTTCCGCGCCGACTTTACGCAGTTCTGTTGCCATCGCAAACAGGCGATCGGTCTCTTTAACACGCCAGTTATAGATATTGCGCAGCGTGGTGGTGCCTTTTGCAAATAACGCCGCCGTGGCAATGGTCATCGCCGCATCAGGAATATGGTTCATATCCATATCAATAGCGTTCAGTTCACCACGCGTGCAGGAAATATAATCATCGCCCCAGCAAATGGTCGCGCCCATTTTTTCCAGCACATCAGCAAAGCGAATATCACCCTGCATACTGTTACGTCCAATACCGGTCACTTTTACAGTGCCGCCTTTGATTGCTGCTGCTGCCAGAAAGTAAGAAGCCGAAGATGCATCGCCTTCGACCAAATAAGTACCCGGAGACTGATAAGACTGCCCGCCTTTTACGACAAATTGTTGATAGTGCTGATTTTCAATTTCAACACCAAACGTCTTCATCAGATTGAGTGTGATGTCGATATAAGGTTTAGAAACCAGATCGCCTTTAATACGAATCACCGTATCTTCCGGCGCAAGAGGCGCAGTCATTAACAGTGCGGTGAGGAATTGGCTGGAAACGGAGCCATCAACGTCAACGTTGCCGCCAGTAAAGCCGCCCTGTAAACGCAACGGCGGATAATTTTCTTGTTCCAGGTAAGTGATCTTCGCCCCGCCCAGGCGCAGCGCATCCACCAGATGACCAATCGGGCGTTCTTTCATACGCGGCTCACCGGTCAGCACAATATCATTGCTACCCAGACAAAGAGCTGCCGCCAGCGGACGCATTGCCGTTCCGGCGTTACCGAGGAACAACTCCAGGGCACCTTCTGCGTGTAATGGACCGCCGTTACCGATAATTTCGCAACGCGTACGATCGGCTGAAAGCGTATAGCTTACCCCTAACGCTGTTAATGCATTCAGCATATGGCGCACGTCATCGCTATCCAGCAGATTGGTTAATACTGTTTTGCCGTGTGCTAATGCCGCCAGCAATAAAGCGCGGTTAGAAACGCTCTTGGAACCGGGCAGATTAATAGTGCCATCGACACGAGCGATGGGTTGTAACGTCAGGGATTCCATGAACTCAACTCTCTACAACAGAAATAAAAACCCCACAGGCTGGCTGTGGGGATTAAGCAAAATTTCGGCATTAACCGTGACGGCGTTCGAACTCAACCATGAAGTCTGTCAGCGCTTTAACGCCTTCCAGCGGCATGGCGTTATAAATAGAAGCGCGCATTCCGCCGACCACACGGTGACCTTTCAGTGCATGAAGGCCAGCAGCAAAAGACTCTTCAAGGAACAATTTGTCAAGCGCACTGTCCGCCAACTGGAACGGCACGTTCATCCGCGAACGGTTAGCTTTCGCCACGTCATTGCGGTAGAAATCGCTGTTATCAATCACCCCATATAGCAGTTCTGCTTTTTGCTGATTGATTTTATCCATTTCAGCTACACCGCCGTTCGCTTTCAGCCATTTAAAGACCAGACCAGATAGATACCAGGCAAATGTCGGCGGCGTGTTAAACATGGAGCCGTTATCGTTGAGGATGGAATAATCCAGAATCGACGGACACGCGATATTCGCTTTGCCCAGCAAATCTTCACGAACGATGACGATTGTCAGGCCAGCCGGGCCGATATTTTTCTGCGCGCCAGCGTAAATTACACCATAACGGCTGACGTCAATCGGACGGGAAAGAATGGTTGAAGAGAAGTCAGCGGCGACCACCACATCTGCGCCGAAGTCTGGCGTTTCGTCGATGGCGATACCATCGATGGTTTCATTCGGGCAATAATGCATATAAGCAGCATTATCAGAGAGTTGCCATTCACGCATTGGCTTAACCGCGCGCAGACCATCAACAGTCACTTTGGCGTCAAAGACATTAGGCGTGCAGTATTTTTTCGCTTCTTTAATGGCACTTGCCGCCCAGTAACCGGCATCAACATAATCTGCGGTGGTTTTATCACCGAGAATATTCAGCGGTACCGCAGCAAACTGACCGCGACCACCGCCATGGCAGAATAATACCTTGTAGTTGGAGGGGACATTAAGAAGATCGCGAAAATCCTTCTCGGCTTCCTCTGCAACCTGAATGAACTCTTTGCCACGGTGACTCACTTCCATCACCGACGTACCAAGACCGTTCCAGTCGCGCAGTTCCTGTTGAGCCTGTTTAAGCACCTCTGCCGGTAGCATTGCCGGACCAGAACTAAAATTGAAGATTTGAGCCATTTCCCCTCACCACGTTGCGTTGCTATTAACCCGCGGTCAATCGATTGCGACCACAGGTAATACATTATTCCTGTGGCTATCGGTTTTATCATTCAGTGACACACATCGCAATGAGTAAAACCGTTGAGGGCAAAAATGTGGCTTGCATCACACAAAAGAATCTCTCGGATTATTAGCAAAAAGCCGATGTTTTTACTGTCAGGTCACCCGTTTTGCCCGACTTGCCTTCGTCCATTCTGGATTTGCACAGCGCGGACATAATTGTTTTTCCCCCGCTTTCATATGAATGATTTCACTACAACGAATACAGGCATAGTCCGCCGACTCCGGCACCACTTTGTAACGCTGCGTACAATCACTGGGTAAAATAAGTAAACCCGGTTTCACCTTGTCATCTTCAAAGAAATAGACACTGATTTGCCCGTTGGTTTCGAGAATCGCCAGACGTACCTGCCCCAGCTGCTCCACGCCACGCAATCGTAGCTCCATAAAGAACTCAAATTCCGTCATCTAAGAACTCTTTCAGTCTGACCAACCTGGACG
>OHAM01001713.1_pt1 | contig 13203 bp, 10 predicted proteins | sample 1577161 | NCBI WGS metagenome assembly OHAM01 (sample SAMEA3541583, study PRJEB24748) | human gut metagenome | biome: human gut; feature: human-associated habitat; material: faeces | place: China | collected 2012
AGAGGCTCAGGCTCAGAAGGACAAGCTGGCAGAGGCAATGAAGCCGATTCTGGCATAAAAGTCAAAGGGCTCAGACATAAAATAACGAATGCGAAAAAGGTCTGAACGAAAAAACATAAAAAGATAAAAGGCGGCCGCTTCCAAAATGTCTGAGGACATCAGGAGGCGGCCGCTTCTTTTTGCGATTTATAATTGCGCAGGGATTTAAAGTATGCTACAATCAACGAAAACACAGGCAGCAGAAATTGCCGGAGGCATCTGCTGCAGGCGCAGACAGGAAAGAGAGGGAGAAAAAAGATGAATTTATCCTATCAGAGTACAAGAGGCACAGAAAGTGGCCTGACAGCATCCCAAGCTATTTTAAAAGGGCTGGCTGATGACGGCGGATTGTTTATGCCCACTTATATCCCGAAGCTGGAGGTTCCCATGGAGCAGCTGGCCAAGATGTCTTATCAGGAAACAGCATATCAGGTAATGAAGCTGTTTCTCAGTGATTTTACGGAGGAGGAGCTGCGTTACTGCATTAACAGCGCGTATGACAGTAAGTTTGATACAGAGGAAATCGCTCCTCTGGTAAAGGCGGACGGCGCCTATTATCTGGAGCTTTTCCATGGAAGCACCATTGCATTTAAGGATATGGCACTTTCCATTCTGCCGTATCTGATGACAACCTCTGCGAAGAAGAATCATGTGGAGAATGAAATTGTAATTCTTACAGCCACATCCGGCGATACGGGAAAGGCAGCTATGGCAGGCTTTGCTGATGTGCCAGGCACCCGGATTATTGTTTTTTATCCCAAGGGAGGAGTCAGCCGCGTTCAGGAGCTGCAGATGGTAACTCAGAAGGGAGACAATACGGCAGTTGTTGCGATTCACGGCAATTTTGACGATGCTCAGACTGGCGTGAAGAAGATTTTTGGAGACAGAGCCTTTGGCGAGCGGCTGGCTAAGAAGGGCTTCCAGCTTTCTTCTGCCAACTCCATTAATATCGGACGTCTGGTTCCTCAGGTCGTGTATTATGTATATGCCTATGCAAAGCTGGTGGAAAACGGAGAGATTCAGAACGGAGATCCGATTAATATTACCGTTCCTACCGGAAATTTTGGCAATATACTGGCTGCCTATTTTGCAAAACAGATGGGAATTCCGGTGAAAACCCTGATTTGTGCTTCCAATGACAATAAGGTTCTCTATGATTTCTTCCGGACAGGAATCTATGATAAGAAGAGGGAATTTATTCTTACCAGTTCTCCTTCTATGGATATTCTGATTTCCAGCAACCTGGAACGTCTGATTTATCTGAGCACAGGCTGTGACGCGGAAGCAAACCGCAGCCTGATGGAGCAGCTAAATACACAGGGCTCTTACGAGGTTACGGAAACCATGAAGGAAGCCATGAAGGATTTTACAGGCGGATTTGCTACAGAGGCTGAGAATGCAGCTGAGATTAAGAAGGTTTATGAAGACACGGGATATGTGATTGATACCCATACTGGCGTGGCTTCTGCCGTTTATCGGGCTTATGCGGAAAAAACTGGAGATACGACACCTACAGTTATTGCATCGACTGCCAGCCCCTATAAGTTTTCTCACAGCGTGATGGAGGCTATTCGGGGAGATGAGGGCAGTAAGGATGAGTTTGCCATTATTGATGAGCTGTGCTCTGTGTCTGGTGTGAAGATTCCGGCAGCAGTGGAGGAGATCCGGAATGCCGAGATTCGCCATAAGCGGGAAAGCGATGTGGAGGATATGGAGAAGACCGTAGCGGAGATTCTGGGACTGTAACAAACTACTTCCCAAATTTCGGAAAATGTATTATACTGTTATACAGAAATGCGGGGTGGACAGGTTCTCAGTCCGCGCATTGGGGGATAATCCCGAATATAAAGGAAAACGGAGGATTTTGACATGTTAGTATCTGCAACAGAAATGCTGAAAAAGGCAAAAGAGGGGCATTACGCAGTAGGTCAGTTTAACATTAATAACCTGGAGTGGACCAAGGCAATCCTGGCAACAGCGCAGGAGCTGAACTCCCCGGTTATCCTGGGCGTATCTGAGGGGGCAGGAAAATACATGACCGGCTTTAAGACCGTAGCAGCTATGGTAAAGGCTATGATCGAAGAGATGAATATTACCGTTCCGGTAGCTCTGCATCTGGATCATGGTTCTTATGACGGATGCTATAAGTGCATTAAGGCAGGTTTCTCTTCCATCATGTTTGATGGTTCTCACTATCCGATCGAGGAGAACGTAGAGAAGACCAAAGAACTGGTAAAAGTTGCACATGCTATGGGTCTGTCTATCGAGGCTGAGGTTGGTTCCATCGGCGGCGAGGAAGACGGCGTTGTTGGTATGGGTGAGTGTGCAGATCCGGATGAGTGTAAGGCTATTTCTGATCTGGGTATCGATTTCCTGGCAGCAGGTATCGGCAATATTCACGGAAAATATCCGGAGAACTGGCAGGGCTTAAGCTTTGAGACTCTGGATGCTATTCAGCAGAAGACTGGCGCTATGCCGTTAGTTCTGCACGGCGGTACCGGAATCCCGGCTGATATGATTAAGAAGGCTATTGATCTGGGCGTAGCAAAGATCAATGTAAATACCGAGTGCCAGCTGTCCTTCGCAGCTGCAACCCGTGAGTACATTGAGGCTGGCAAGGATCAGCAGGGCAAGGGCTTTGACCCGCGTAAGCTGCTGGCTCCCGGCGCAGAGGCAATTAAGGCAACTGTAAAAGAAAAGATGGAGCTGTTCGGTTCTGTTGGCAAAGCGTGAGCCTGAACGGACGTAGCATACAGGGCGGTATGCCGCTTTGAATGGTTACGAATGAATTTTCATACGGAGCGATGGTGTTTTTTCGGCAGGAGAAGCACCATCGTTTTTCAGGTTTTAGATACTCGGAAGCTGTTAAACGCAGGATGCTTCTTGAACGGCTTTGCCAGACAAGAAGATGACCGTCCTGAACAGTTACTAAAAGACGAGAAATCACAGTAAGAAAGCACCAAAATACAAAGGCGCGGGAACAGAGCATCTGATACAGACGCGCGGAGAGGGATTCAAAAAAGGGAAAATTCAGTCAGAGGAGAGGAAGAAAAATTTATGAGCGAAGTATTGAATGCTGCAGAGATTTTCGGAAAAAACGTATTTAATGAATCTGTTATGAGGCAGCGTCTGCCAAAGGATGTATTTAAAAAAATGAAGAAAACCATGGAGGACGGGGCAGAGCTGGATCCGTCCATTGCAGGTGTAGTGGCTCATGCAATGAAGGAATGGGCGATGGAGAGAGGCGCTACTCATTATACCCACTGGTTTCAGCCGTTGACAGGTGTTACGGCTGAGAAGCACGACTCATTTATTTCTGTACCGGATGCTGCGGGAAAGGTCATTATGGAGTTTTCTGCCAAGGAACTGATCAAGGGTGAGCCGGATGCATCTTCATTCCCCTCTGGCGGACTGCGGGCAACCTTTGAGGCAAGAGGATATACTGCCTGGGACTGCACTTCTCCGGCATTTTTGAGAGAGGATGCCTGTGGAGTGACACTCTGTATTCCGACCGCGTTCTGTTCCTACCGGGGCGAGGCGTTGGATCAGAAAACACCGCTTTTGCGTTCCATGCAGGCTATTGACAAGCAGGCTCTGCGGATTCTTCGCCTGTTTGGGAATACTACAGCCAAGCGGGTTGTTCCTTCTGTAGGATCAGAGCAGGAATATTTTATGGTAGACCGGGACAAGTATCTCCAGAGAAAGGATCTGATTTATGCAGGAAGAACCCTGTTTGGAGCCATGCCTCCCAAGGGACAGGAGCTGGATGATCATTATTTCGGAGCTATCCGGGAACGGATCGGCGCCTATATGAGAGATCTGAATATAGAACTGTGGAAGCTGGGCGTGACAGCCAAGACACAGCACAATGAGGCAGCACCGGCCCAGCACGAGCTGGCACCTATTTATGAGCAGGCAAATCTGGCTGTGGATCACAATCAGATGACTATGGAGGCGATGAAAAAGGTTGCGGGACGTCATGGAATGACCTGTCTTCTTCATGAGAAACCCTTTGCTGGAGTGAATGGCTCCGGAAAGCATAACAACTGGTCTCTGATCAGCGATGACGGCATTAATCTGTTAAGTCCTGGCGATACTCCTCATGAAAATATCCAGTTTCTGCTGGTTCTGGCCTGTATTTTAAAGGCTGTGGATGTTCATGCAGATCTGCTTCGTGAGTCTGCGGCAGATGTAGGAAATGATCACCGCCTGGGGGCGAATGAAGCACCGCCGGCGATTATTTCTGTATTTTTGGGAGATCAGCTGGAGGACGTGATTGACCAGCTGTGCAGCACTGGTGAGGCGACTCATTCCAAGCAGGGTGGGACTTTAAGGACCGGCGTGGCAACTCTGCCGGATTTGGATCTGGATGCTACAGACAGAAATCGTACTTCACCCTTTGCTTTTACAGGCAATAAGTTTGAATTCCGCATGGTGGGAGCTTCTGATTCTGTTGCGCCAGCCAATGTGGTTCTGAATACCATTGTGGCAGAGGCATTCCAGGAAGCAGCCGACGAGCTGGAAAATGCTGAGGATTTTTCTGAAGCAGTTCATGACATGATCAAGAAGCTTCTGAAGGAGCACAGAAGAATTATTTTCAATGGCAACGGCTATTCAGACGCGTGGGTGGCTGAGGCAGAAAAACGAGGTCTTCCCAATATTGTTTCTATGGTAGATGCAATTCCTTCTATTACAACAGAGAAGTCAGTCAAACTGTATGAGCAGTTTGGTGTGTTTACCAGAGCGGAGCTGGAATCCCGTGCGGAGATTGAGTATGAGAATTACTCCAAGGTAATTAATATTGAGGCAAAAACCATGATTGATATGGCCAGCAAGCAGATTATTCCGGCTGTGATAAAATATACGACGCAGCTGGCTGGTTCTCTGGGGGCGGTGAAAAATGCCTGTCCGGAGGCTGATGTCAGTGTTCAGACAGAGCTTCTGGTGGAAACCTCTGCCCTGCTGTCTGATATGAAGGTTGCGCTGGCTTCTCTGGAAGAGGCCCTGGAGAATTGCTCCAGACTGGAAAGTGCAGAGCAGGCTCATGCATACCATGAGAAGGTAGTTCCGGCAATGGATGCACTTCGCGCTCCGGCAGATCGTCTGGAAATGATCGTGGATAAGGATCTGTGGCCTTTCCCCAGCTATGGAGATTTGATTTTTGAGGTATAACTGTAAATCAGAGGAAACATAGAGGAAAATAGAATAATCTAATACAACTATTCAGGGCGGCAGTAGATATGGCGGAAAAATCTGTATCAAGCTTGCTTGTAAGCGGATTGTCCAGCCAAATCTCACATCGGAGGAATTTCCGATGCTTCTTGTTCGACTTTGCCGGATGACAAGATGCCTCGTCCTGAACAGTTACAATCTAATGAAAAAACGGCGGAATATGTCTTGGTATAGGACAGGCTTCGCCGTTTTTTCTTATGTCATAGGACAGTGCATCCTATGACATAAAAACGCTCCGCGAGGATCGCCATGGGTTGGAAGAGAATTGGGCTGATGAGACGACCCGCCGCAGGCGAAGAAGCTTGTGAGCGAGATTCTTTCTTGTTTGTTTTAAAGGACAAGCTTCTTTTGTAAAGCAAAAACACTTCGCAAGGATGAGGCGTGTGTGCCTGAGGAAAATGGCTAATGACAAGAGCTGCGCTCTGGCGAGAGGAAATGCCGAGGGACATTCTCTGCTTTGCATAATTCCAGGGACTGATTATGCATTTAGAGCCGGAAAGAGCGAATCCTGCACAATCCGGTTGAAATTGTGCATTTAAGGAGGGAAAAGCCGAATTCTGCACAATCTGGGGTTGAAATTGTGCATTTAAGGAGGGAAAAGTCGAATTCTGCACAATCCGAGGTTGAAATTGTGCATTTAAGGAGGGAAAAGCCGAATTCTGCACAATCCGGGGTTGAAATTGTGCATTTAAGGGGGGAAAAGCCGAATTCTGCACAATCTGGGGTTGAAATTGTGCATTTAAGGAGGGAAAAGCCGAATTCTGCACAATCTGGGGTTGAAATTGTGCATTTAAGGAGGAAAAAGGAGGAACCTGCACAATCCGAGGTTGAGATTTTGCATTTAAGGTGGGAGAAGACGGAACCTGCACAACTGCAGCCAAGGTTTTGCAGGAGTTGAAATAAATGCGGAATACAAAAGGTACAAAAGACAGAACGCAGATTAGATTGTAGGGGAAAAGGAACAGTGTTATAATATGAAAGCAGGCAGGACATATATCCTGCCTGTTACTGACAAGAAATGCATCATTGTCAGAATGTTCAAATAGAAAAGCCGGGGAGTGAAATACTTGAAAAGGGAAGATATTTATGAATATGTAAAGAAGCGATATGATACAGTGCCAGAATACCTTTGGAAGGACTCTCCCAAAAGTGCAGTGCTTCGGCATAAGAATGGAAAATGGTATGGGGTGCTGATGGAGGTTGAGAGAGCCAGACTGGGATTAGAAGGAGATACAAAAGTAGACATCATAGATGTAAAATGTAATCCTGACATGGTCGGTCTGCTGACACAGATCTGTGGATTTTTACCGGGATATCATATGAATAAAAGGCACTGGATTACAATGCTGTTGGATGGAACTGTGAGTGAGGAAAAAGTTTTAGATTTTTTGGATATGAGTTATGACTTGATTGAATAAGAGCATTACCAGAAGTGAGAGACAGGAAAAATCTTATGAAAACAAGCTTTCAACGTTTTTTCTGTCTGAATCTTCGTATGGCTGTTACTTCAAATCAAGTGTGCCAGGGGGGATGCGTTTACATTTCCCAGGGATTATAGTATATTGTAAGTATTCATAATGAGAATGCAGCAGAAGAGGGAGACATGCTGCTGCATAGATTCAAAGTGCGGGAGATGATTGAGATTGATGAAACAGAATGCTCTGGAAGTAGTTTATGCTTCAAATGACGGTTACGCCAGACATTTAGGGGTATCTCTCTGTTCGTTGCTGGACAGAAATCAGGATATGGAGGAAATTCGAGTTCATATTTTAAGCATGGGAATTTCCAGGGAGAACCAGGCCCGCCTGCAGAGGCTGGCAGACAGATATGAGCGGAAATTGCTTTTTGTGGAAATAGAGGCGTTGGAAGGCCGTTTTGATCACCCAGTGGATACGGGCGGCTATGATATCAGCATTATGCTGCGCCTTTTTATGGCAGAAGCGCTGCCAAAGGATCTGGATCGAGTGTTGTATCTGGACTGTGATACCGTGGTGGCTCAGTCCTTAAAGCATTTGTGGAATGTACGTCTTGGAGACAGGATCGCAGGCGCTGTTATGGAGCCTACGATTTATAAAGAAGTAAAGGAATCGATTGGCCTGGGGCCGGAGGACGGGTATTTTAATTCCGGTGTGCTTCTGGTGAATTTGAAGAAATGGCGGGAAGAGAACATTCAGGAAAAACTTCTGGAATTCTGGAAGGAAAAGGGAGGAAAGCTGTTTGCCAGCGATCAGGATGTGATCAATGGGACTTTAAAGGGAAGAATTCTGCCGCTTCCTCCCAGATATAACTTTTTTACTAATTATCGGTATTTTTTCTATCGGAGTCTGCTTCGGGTATCTCCTTCCTATCGGGCAGTTACCGGGGCTGAATTTCGGGAGGCAAAGCATCATCCCTTTATCATCCATTATATGGGGGATGAAAGGCCGTGGATTGCAGGAAATCTGAACCATTACCGAAAGGCCTATGAACGGTATCTGGCTCAGACAGAATGGGCCAAAACTCCAAAGGAAAAAGGAAAACGACTGTATATGCTGGCATATCATGGGCTGGATTATTTGACGGTGCTGTGCCCGTCGGCCAGGTTTGCGATCAGCCGGAGCATGGGAATGCGTTTTGTAGAGAATAGAAAGAAGGACAGAAAATAATACGCTTGGAGGAGAAAAAATGATTACAGTATTAATGGCAGCCTGGCAGGGAAAAAAGTATTTGGAGCAGCAGCTGGACTCCATTTTGGCCCAGACGGTTTCTGTGCGGATCTGGGTGTCTGACGATGGCTCAGATGATGGTACAAGGGAGCTTTTGGAGCAGTATTGTGAATGGTATCCGAAGCAGGTTTTTTTACATTCCAGAGAGAATTCCGGAGAAAATGGCGCTGCTGGAAATTTTTTTTGGCTGCTGTCTCTGGCAGCGAAGGAAGGAAAAAGTGATTATGTCATGCTGAGTGATCAGGATGATGTATGGTTCCATCATAAGGTGAAAACTCTTCTGCGAAGAATGAAGCAGCTGGAAAAGGGACTGGGAGAGGCCTGTCCGATTCTTGTTCATTCCGATATGGAAGTGACAGACAGCCAGCTGAATGTACTGGATCCCAGCTTTTTCCACTATTCTCATATCAATCCGACCAGAAGTACATTTGGAGAGATTCTGGTGGAAAATCCGGTAACAGGAGGCGCCCTGATGATGAACCGGGCGTTGCTTAAGCTTCTGGAAAAGGAACCGGCAGCCTACTTTATGCATGACTGGTGGATAGCATTGACTGCATCCTGCTTTGGCGTGATTGATTTTGTGCCAGAGTCTCTTTCTCAGTATCGTCAGCATGGGGATAATGTACTGGGAGCCAGGGCGTCTGGAAGTCTGAAGGACTGCAGAGAGCGGATAAACCGCCAGAAAGAGGTAGAGGAAAATTACCGGAAAATGATAGAGCAGGCCCGGGCCTTTGGAAAGATGTTCTGGCAGAAGCTGGACGGACGGCAGAGAATGATTCTTCGGGCTTATCTGGCTCTTCCTTATCAGTCTGTGGCTGGACGATGTCAGAATATTGTTAGAAATCGTTTTTTCAAAAGCTCCCGGGTACAGACTGCGGCAATGTGCGTGACAATGCCTCATGCAGGGGAGAAAAGGACAGAGAAAAAATGAAGGTCAACGCAGTAATTTTAAATTACAATGACGCGGATACCGTCGAGACTTTGGTTCGCAGTATTTGTGGATATGAGGTTTTAGAATATATAATCCTTGTGGATAATCATTCTCAGGATGATTCCAGGCAGAAACTTCAGCAGCTGGCCTGTGAACATGAAAAAATCCAGCTGGTATTTCTGGAGGAAAACGGAGGCTATGGAAAGGGAAACAATGCAGGAGTTCGTTTTGCAGCAGAAGAAAACCAGGCTGATTATGTTCTTATATCCAATCCGGATGTGGTGTTTTCTGAGGAGTGTCTGAAGAAAATGCTTCGTATTTTTGAAACTCACAAAGATGTGGCAGCGGTGACGGCCCGGATGGAGGACGCCCAGTACGGAACCCAGAAAAATGGCTGGCCGCTGAGAGGCTTCTGGGGAGAACTGTTTTCCATGGGACCTGTAAGCAGACGTTTGCTCCGGCCTTTTCTTGAATATCCGGATCGACGCTTTCAGGGAAAAAAGGCTGTGTATACCGATGCAGTTCATGGCTCTCTTTTCATGGTTGACGGGAAGAAATTTCTGGATTGCGGTGGATATGACGAGGGAATTTTCCTTTATCAGGAGGAGGCAGTGCTGGCACAGCGTTTTCGGAAGGCAGGATACCGAAGCGTACTTTTGTTAAACTGTCACTACCGCCATGAGCATTCTGTGTCTATCAGTAAATCCTTTCAGGGAGAGCTGGAGAGGCAGCGTTTGCGGGAGAAAAGCGTGCTCTATTATATGAAGAATTATCTGTCAGCAGGTGTATGGAAAATCAGGGTTGCGAAATGCTGGTTCTGGGGAATTCGGATGGAGATTCGGGCAGTCAGGATAGCAGAGGCGCTCCTAAAAAAGATATGATTTTTAAGAAGAAAAAAGCCAAAGCCGTATTCAAGCGGCTTGGCTTTTTTCAATTTGGATAAATTCTGTTAATTACTGCCCTAGCTGTGCAATCAGCCGCTGGGTTTCTGCTGCTATCTGCTCCTGGGTCAGGTTGGGATCGGTAGGATCCCAGGTCTGTTCGAAGGGGATCTCGTACAGGATGGTAGGACGCTCAAAGGGTCCCGGATCCGGACTGTTGTAAACGACTACGGTTGTTCCAATCGCACAGTTGTCGTAGATCCACTTGGAATCAATGGTTGCCAGCCGGATGCATCCGGCGGAACGGGCAATGCCCAGATTGTTGTAGGTGCTGGCCCATACGCTGAACGGATTCTGCCGGTCATAGATAATAGAATGCAGCAGAATGGGCATTCCAGCATGAAGGCGGGTTGCGTACTGGGTATACAGATCGTGAATCATCAGACGCCAGCGGTATTTCTCCGGAGTTTTGAAGGTTCCTACAGGTGTATCATCGCCTACGGAGGTCAGGAAGGATTTAACAGGAATGATAAATCCGTTGCCGTCGTCTTGGGCGTAAACAGTCAGGCAGTTCATCTCCTTGTTGATTTTCAGAAGATAGGGACCTCCTGCCGGAAGGAGAGCTTCTACATCAGTCACCAAACGTCCGTCCTCGCCGAAGTAATATTTATAGCCGTCAATGTACTGCCAGCCTGTTACTGGATAGGAATCCTTAAAGTAATACTGGTTGTTTTCCTGCCAGCCCCAGCCAGTATAATTGGAGCCGTCAGCACCGTGGATATAGCGCATCACACCGTCAATATTCTGAATTCCGTCTGCAGTGGCAGCAGCCAGAGGATTGGAGGTATTCAGGTTTCCGGCAGTTCCTTTAACGAAGAATGCCAGACGGTACCCGGTCAGGTGAAGACCGCGGCCCATGGTACCTGCTGTCTGTCCATTTTTGGCCCAGCCGGTCTGAGTGCCGTCGCTTAATGTAGTCATGTAGTAAATATCATACTTATCAGCAACCGGACCCTTGAACCGGTACTGAATGGCTTCCACCGGAACCATAGTGGCTGCATGAGAGGTCTGCTGACCATTGAGCGCCCAGTCAGACCAGCCATTGGCGGCGGAGTAGGTACGGTAAAGCAGATCTCCGTGAATATTTTCCAGGAAGGTGGAGATGGCGCTGAAGCCAGTTCCCTCACTGGTAATCTCCTGATCGTTGACATAAGGAACAGACCAGTTCTGCTGGCTCAGAAGAAGAGCTGTTGTCTGAAGCCGGGGCTCTCTGTCAGGAACAGTCAGGGGGTTGCTTTCCTGCTGTGCTTCCTGCTGAGCCGCCTGCTGCTCGGCCTCCAGCTGTGCGCCCTGTTCCTCGGTCAGTTCTCCGGTTCCTGCTCCAGGTGCCGTTTCACCGGAAGGAGTCTGGGTACCCTCGGGCATGGCGGTATTGCCACCCGGTGCTGCAGCACCGCCTCCAGAAGGAGCGGGAGAGCCGGTTCCCTGTTCTATGGTGCCGGAAGAAGAAACGCCTGGACCCCCGGCAGAGGTTTCATCCTGCTCAGTCTGGCCGACGTGAATGACGGGGCTGCCATCCGGGGAATTGTCTGAAACAGATGTTTCCGGAGCGGGAGAAGCTGCTCCAGGTCCCTGAAGAAGAACGGTAGGGGAGCCGTCTGTATTGCCTGCTGCAAACGCACAGGTGACTGTGTTAAGCATCATGGCTCCTGAAAGAAGCATGATCATGCCTGCTTTTGTATGTCTGTGCATAAAATAAATCCTCCTGTGATCATTTTATTGTTAATCTATCACAATACGGTGAAAAATACCATATGAGATTTACATTTTCAAGCCATTATTGTAAAATAAAAGGTAATGGCAAGAAAAATGTAAGAATATCGTTATGGATTTGGAAATGAATGGAGATTAAGATGGAAAAGAAACAACCAGAGGTGATGGTCAGCATCTGCTGTATTACCTTTAATCAAAAAGATTATATCCGGGATGCACTGGAGGGATTTTTAAAACAGAAAACGGATTTTTCTTATGAAATTCTGATCCATGATGACGCCTCTGGAGACGGAACCGGAGAGATTATCCGGGAGTATGTGCAGCGTTTTCCGGAACGGATTTTTCCTATTCTTCAGACGGAAAATCAGTATTCCAAAGGGCTGACCAATATCAGCGGAACCTTTAATTTCCCCAGAGCCAGAGGCCGCTATATTGCTATGTGCGAGGGAGATGACTATTGGACTGATGAGAATAAGCTGCAGCAGCAGGTGGATTTTATGGAGGCCCATCCGGACTGTTCCATCTGTTTTCACAGCGCAGCTGTAGAGGTACAGGGAAAGGCAGTAACAGAGCGCATGATGCGCCCATACCGGGGAAACAGGCGGGTGACGCCGGAGGAGATTATTGACAAAACCTCCGGTTATCCGACGGCTTCCCTTTTGTTTCGCCGGGAAATGGTAGACCATTTGCCGGAATTTTATGTAGAGGCGCCGATTGCGGATATTCCCCTTCAGCTTCTGGCTGCTGCCAGAGGATGGGGGTATTATCTGGATAAGCCCATGTGTGTGTATCGTCTGGGCGGAGCGTCTTCCTGGACAACGCTTATGAAGCAGGGGAATTATGAGCAGAAGCAGGCAGATTACGCCAAAGCCATGGAGAAGATGTATCGGGGCTTTGACCGGGAAACAGGCGGTCGGTTTCAGGAAACTGTGGAGCGTGCGATTTTGCGGCTTGTTTTTCTGACCAGGGTAAATACAAAGAAATACGAAGAGGTTCTGGATCCGCGGAACCGGGAATTTTTCCGGGAGCTGAATCTGCGGACCAGGTTTTTTATCCGTTTTGAGGCAGGCGCGCCGGGGATTTACCGGAGGCTTCAGAACTGGTTTCACAAAAATGGATAACAGAAGATGACAGGAGTGAAATTGTGGCAGAGACAGAGATGAAACAAAAGGTGGCAAAGGGGCTGTTTTGGAAGCTTCTGGAAAATGGCGGAGCCCAGGGAGTGCAGTTTGTGATTGCCATTTTGCTGGCGCGGCTTCTGACCCCGGCAGAATATGGTGTAGTGGGAATTATTATGATTTTCATTACGATTGCAAATGTATTTGTACAGAGCGGCTTTTCTACGGCTCTGGTGCAGAAACGGAAGGCAGATGAGGTGGATTTTTCCTCTGTCTGCTATTTTGAACTGGCAGCAGCGCTTGGAGTGTACGGTCTTTTGTATGGAGCGGCGCCATCGATAGCAGATTTTTATGGACTTCCAGTGCTTTGTGATATTGTACGGGTTTTGGGAGTGGTTCTTTTTCCCGGAGCAGTTATTTCCGTACAGACAGCTTATGTGTCCCGGAACATGGAATTCCGGGGCCTGTTTTTTTCCACTCTGGCAGCGTCCCTGGTGTCCGGAGGGCTGAGTATTGCCATGGCG
>OHAM01001761.1_pt1 | contig 12914 bp, 14 predicted proteins | sample 1577161 | NCBI WGS metagenome assembly OHAM01 (sample SAMEA3541583, study PRJEB24748) | human gut metagenome | biome: human gut; feature: human-associated habitat; material: faeces | place: China | collected 2012
ATAGTGGTCGAATTCGTCTTTGGCGTTTACAACTACGTCACCTTCCAGCGGAGCGGTCAAGATCATTCGCGTTCCCTGTTCCTGCCGTGTCAATCCGCTGTTTATCCTGAGAGCATTCCAGAAGGGAGCGGACGGCGTGATCCTTTGCGGATGCCATCCGGGTGACTGCCACTATAGTACCGGAAACTATTATGCAAGAAGAAGAATGACCATGCTCTTCTCTCTGTTAGACTACATCGGAGTAGAAAAGGGAAGAGCCCGGGTTGAATGGGTATCTGCTGCAGAGGGTGTAAAATTTGCAACAACCATGAACGAATTTATCGAAAAGATCCGGAGCCTCGGCAAAAATGTGAGATTGGAGGATTTAAGATGCAGGAAATAAAAGAGAGAGCCAAAGAGCTGCTTGCCTCCGGTCAGGTACAGCGTGTCCTTGGATGGAAACGCGGCGAAGACCTGCCTTATAATCCGCAGCCGGCCTTTTTTGAAAACGGAGAACAGCTGGAGGAGCTGGTTTATGACAGCTTCTGCGGGGCAAACTTAAGCAAATATATGATCCAGGCCAGCAAGCTGGAAGGGAAGACCCTGGTTTTCTTAAAACCGTGTGATACCTACAGCTTCAACCAGTTATTAAAAGAGCGCCGGATTGATCGCGAAAAGAGCTACATTATCGGCGTGGGCTGCAAGGGCAAGCTGGATATTGAAAAGATCAAAAATACAGGCATAAAGGGCATTGAGTCTGTGGAGGAGGATGGCGACACCCTTCATATTCAGACCATCTATGGAGAAAAGACCTGTTCCTTTGCAGATGGCATCCTGGAGCGCTGCCTGTGCTGCAAGGGAAATGAGCATAAGGTATACGATGAGCTGATTCACGAGGAGCTGGAGCTGGCCGTACCGGCTGAGGACCGCTTCGCGAAGGTGCGGGAGTTAGAGAGTCTGAGTCCGGAGGAGCGTTTCGCTTTCTGGCAGGGTGAGCTTTCCAAGTGTATCCGCTGCAATGCCTGCCGCAATGTCTGTCCGGCCTGCAGCTGCAACAAGTGTGTATTTGACAGTGACCGTTTTGATACCGCGCAGAAAGCCAACGCAGATACCTTTGAGGAACAGATGTTCCACTTAATCCGTGCCTTCCATGTGGCAGGACGTTGTACTGACTGCGGCGAGTGCAGCCGCGTGTGTCCGCAGGGCATTCCACTTCATTTGCTGAACCGCAAGATGATCAAGGATATCGACCAGTTCTACGGAGAATATCAGGCTGGTGATGATACGGAGTCAAGAGCACCGCTTACCGATTTCCGTCTGGATGATGTAGAGCCGGGAGCTGCCGGGGAAAGGGGTTAGGATATGTACAAAATTTCAAATGAAAAACTTCCGTTACTCTTTGCCGCCATCGCAGAAAACATGGATCTTTATATGCCGCTTCACAAACATGGTCAGGTAAACTACGGAATCTGGACAAACGAGGAAGAGCCGGCGCTGGATGCGCTGAATGCAGTGAAATCTCCAAAGGATCTTTTCTTTCCGCAGAGTGAGACACTGTATACCTGTTATAAAGAGGGAAAGAAGATTTCCATCGATCCCCAGCAGCTTTGCGGCGAGTCCTTTGCCGTGTTTGGCATCCGGGCCTGTGATGTAAAGGGCATTGAGGTTCTGGACCGGGTATTCCTGGCCGATCCGGTGGATTCCTACTATCAGGCACGCAGAGAGCATGGTGTGCTGATCTCAAGAGCCTGCCATGAGCCGGATGTAACCTGTTTCTGCAAGGCCTTCGATATCGATGCTGCAGAGCCGGTTGGCGATATCGTAACCTGGAGCGTGGGAGAGGATCTGTACTGGAAGCCGGCAACCGAAAAAGGAGCTGCGCTCACAGAAACCGTGAAGGAACTGCTCACAGAGGCAGACAAAACCGGTGAGGAGGCTGTGGAAGCAGAAAAAGAGCAGATCCGTGCCATTACCGGAAAGCTTCCTTACAGCAGCCTTTCCCTGGACTACTTCAAAAACACCCCGATGCAGGAAATCTTCGATTCTCCGAAATGGGATGAGCTTTATAAGCCGTGCCTGGCCTGTGGTACCTGCACCTTTGTGTGTCCGACCTGCCAGTGCTACGATATCCGGGATTATGACACCGGAAAGGGAATCCGCAGATTCCGTTGCTGGGATTCCTGTATGTACTCTGACTTCACCCTGATGGCCCACGGCAACAACCGTAAGAGCCAGAAGGAGCGTTTCCGTCAGAGATTCATGCACAAGCTGGTATATTACCCGGAAAACAACGGCGGCCTGTTCTCCTGTGTAGGATGCGGACGCTGTGTGAACAAATGTCCTTCCGGATTGAATATCCTGAAGGTGATCAAAAGTCTGGGGGTGACAGAAGATGTGTAGCTGTGGATGCGGCGGAAGCCATAAACACGATGAATTAGTGCCGATGGTCGGCGTGATCACGGATATCAAGGATCAGACCCCGGATGTCAAGACTTTTCGGGTAGAACGTCCGGAGGGCGGAAAGCTCTTTGAGCATATGCCGGGACAGTGCGCCATGATCAGCGTGCCGGGAGTGGGTGAGGCTATGTTTTCCATTACCTCTTCCCCAACCAATAAAAAATATCAGGAGTTCAGCATCAAGCGCTGCGGAACCCTGACCGATTATCTGCATTGCTTTTAGCTGACCGTGAGAGGACCTTACGGCAATGCATTTCCGGTAGAAACGGTATTAAAGGGACAGAATCTTCTGTTTGTAGCGGGAGGCATCGGCCTGGCACCGCTTCGTTCCGTCATCAACTATGTGATGGACAACCGTGAAAATTACGGTACTGTAGATATCCTTTACGGTTCCCGCTCTAAGGAAGATCTGGTTGGCCTGGATGAGATTCAGAACGAGTGGACGAAGGACAAGGGCGTGAATGTATATCTGACCATCGACCGGGAGCAGCCGGAATGGGACGGCCATGTAGGCTTTGTTCCTTCCTATTTAAAAGAACTGGAATTTTCAGTAGATAAAACCGTTCTGGTCTGCGGACCGCCGATCATGATCAAGTTTGTACTGGCGGCTCTGCAGGAGATGGGCTTTGAGAAGACCCAGGTGTATACCACACTGGAGCTCCGCATGAAATGCGGCATCGGTAAATGCGGACGCTGCAACATCGGTTCCAAGTATGTCTGCAAGGATGGACCGGTATTCCGGTGCGACGAGGTAGACGAGCTGCCGGATGAGTACTAAGGCTGGATTACGAGGATAATCAGGAAGGATAAAAAAATGCAGGAAATGGTAAATGTTTATTTCTATGGTAAAAAATATACGGTACCGGCAGATCTGACCATCATGACCGCTATGGAATATGCCGGATACAAACTGGTAAGAGGCTGCGGCTGCCGTCACGGATTCTGTGGTGCCTGTGCAACCATCTACCGGATCAAGGGACAGAATGAATTAAAGACCTGTCTGGCCTGCCAGACTCAGGTGCAGGAGGGAATGTATGTGGCAAGCATCCCGTTCTTCCCGACGGACAAGCGCACCTACGACATTGAGGATCTCCGTCCGAATGAGCAGATCATGATGGAGCTGTACCCGGAGATTTACAGCTGTATCGGCTGTAATGCCTGTACCAAGGCATGCCCGCAGAAGTTAAATGTTATGCAGTATATTGCCTATGCGCAGAGAGGCGATTTCGAGAAATGCGCGAAGGAATCCTTTGACTGCGTAAGCTGCGGAATCTGCTCCACCCGATGCCCGGCCGGAATCTCCCATCCGATGGTAGGCCTGCTGGCCAGAAGACTGACCGGCAAGTACATTGCGCCGGAGAGCGAGCATCTGGAGAAGCGTGTGGATGAGATCCGCCATGGCGAGTACGATCAGTTGATCGAGCAGATCATGGAGACCCCGATCGACCAGATGAAGGAACTGTACAACAACCGCGATATCGAGAAATAAGGGAGGGATGAAGTCATGTATACAGAGGAAATGCTGGAATCCATTAAGAAGGTAGAAGCATCCAGAGCATCCAGAATCGGAAAAGAATTACGCCGTATGGATGCGGACGAGAAAGACAATCTGCTGAAAGAGTTTCATCCTGACTACAAGGAGAGCGGATTCGCAACCTTAGAGATGGGACCGAACAAGGGCGAGAAGGCACCGGCCGAGCTGGCCGAGCTGCTGCAGGCTAACAGCCGTGTACTGGGCAAGGATATTGACCTTACCCATCCGGATTACGATGTTGATGTGCTGGTTATCGGCGGCGGCGGAGCAGGCGCTTCCGCAGCCATAGAGGCTCACAACGGCGGAGCGAACGTCATGATCGTGACCAAGTTAAGAATTGGTGATGCAAACACCATGATGGCAGAGGGCGGCATTCAGGCAGCAGATAAGGAGAATGACTCTCCGCAGAGACATTATCTGGATGCGTTCGGCGGCGGTCATTTCGCTGCAAAGCCGGAGCTGTTATCCAAGCTGGTTATGGAGGCTCCGGAGGCTATCCAGTGGCTGAATGATCTGGGTGTTATGTTTGATAAGAACCCGGATGGCACTATGGTAACCACCCATGGAGGCGGTACCTCCAGAAAGAGAATGCATGCCTGTGCCGATTACTCCGGTGCCGAGATCATGCGTGTGCTGCGTGATGAGGTCATCAACCGCGGCATTCCGGTTGTAGATTTTACCTCAGCCATTGAGCTGATCAAGGATGACAAGGGCCAGATTGCCGGCGCGGTTCTCCAGAATATGGAGACCGATGAGTACCTGATCGCAAGAGCAAAGGTTGTTATTATTGCAACCGGCGGCGCAGGACGCCTGCATTACCAGGGTTTCCCGACCTCCAATCACTACGGCGCAACTGCAGATGGACTGGTTCTGGGATACCGTGCAGGAGCAAATCTGCTGTACCAGGATACCATTCAGTATCACCCGACCGGTGTTGCTTACCCGGCTCAGCTGTTTGGTGCCCTGGTAACCGAGAAGGTACGTTCCGTAGGTGCCCAGCTGGTAAACCGTGAAGGCGAAGCCTTCATGCATCCGCTGGAGACCCGTGATGTATCCGCAGCGTCTATTATCCGTGAGTGCACGGCACGCGGAAATGGTGTTCCGACTCCGGGCGGCGGCTATGGTGTATGGCTGGATACCCCGATGATCGAGATGATCCATGGCGAGGGAACCATTGAGAAGCGTATCCCGGCTATGCTGCGTATGTACATGAACTATGGCATTGATATGCGCAAGGTGCCGATCCTGATCTACCCGACCCTGCATTATCAGAACGGCGGTCTGGAGATCGGTGCAGATTGTGCGACCATCAACATCCCGAATCTGCTGGTAGCAGGCGAGGCTGTCGGAGGAATCCACGGACGCAACCGTCTGATGGGCAACTCCCTGTTAGATATCATTGTATTTGGCCGTGATGCAGGAAAGCATGCCGCAGAGCTTACTCATGAAATAGAGCTTGGCACACCGAATCTGGATCATGTGGAGAAGTTTGCCGAGGAGCTGGAAGCTGCCGGCATTCACACCGACCGTGTATCTCCGCTTCTTCTTCCGCCGTATGCGCGCAGAGAGAGAAGCTTATAAGATGCGAAAGGGGCTGTCGCAATAGCGGCAGCCCCATATTTTTTATTGTTGTCATTAAACTCTTGCGATGCCCTGTTCTACAGCGGTGTCAGCTACAGCCTTAGCAACTACGTCAGCCACGGTCTTATCAAGCGGGGAAGCAATGATGTTCTCTGCGGTCAGCTGATCATCCGGGATCAGGCTGGCGATAGCGTAGGAAGCACGCTCCTTCATCAGCTCAGTGATCTCTTTCGCACGGACGGAGAGTGCACCCTTGAAGACACCCGGGAATACCAGGACGTTGTTGATCTGGTTCGGGAAGTCGGAACGTCCGGTACCAACAACAGCAGCGCCGCCAGCCAGAGCCTCATCCGGCATGATTTCCGGGGTCGGGTTAGCCATGGCGAAGACGATACCATTGTTCATGGTGGAAACCATCTCTTTGGTTACCAGTCCAGGACGGGATACGCCGATGAATGCGTCAGCACCCTTTAATGCGTCAGCCAGCTTGCCGTGCTCGTGCGCTAAGTTGCTGACATGGGAAATCTCTTCCTGTCCGGCATTTAAGCCCTCATCACCCTCGCAGATGATGCCGTTGATGTCGCACATGATTACATTACCGAAGCCCATGTTGATGAGGTGCTTACCAATTGCGATGCCGGCTGCGCCTGCGCCGTTGATGACGATGCGCATCTTGCCCATCTCTTTTTTGGTTACCTTCATGGCATTGATCAGGGCTGCAGCAACGACGATGGCGGTACCATGCTGGTCATCGTGGAATACCGGGATGTCGCAGATCTCCTTTAAGCGGCGCTCAATTTCGAAGCAGCGCGGAGCAGCAATATCCTCCAGGTTGATGCCGCCGAAGCTCTTGGAGATCAGGTAGATGGTCTGGACGATGGTGTCGGTATCCTTGGAATCGATGCAGATCGGGAATGCGTCTACGTCGGCGAACTCCTTGAAGAGGGCACATTTGCCTTCCATAACCGGCATGCCTGCGGCCGGTCCGATGTCGCCGAGTCCCAGAACAGCAGTGCCGTCGGTGATGACAGCAACCAGATTCCCACGGCGGGTCAGCTTAAAGGACTGCTCGTAGTCCTTGGCGATGACGCGGCACGGCTCTGCAACGCCTGGAGTGTAAGCCAGGGACAGATCCTCTCTGGTCTCGATTTTCTTGCGGGAAACAACCTCGATCTTGCCGCCTAACTCATAGTGCATTTTTAAAGAAGCTTCGTTGATATCCATGTTCTTGTTCTCCTTTGCTATGATCTTGTTATAAAAAATGAAATTATACCATCTGTTCCGGTTTAAATACCTCGTCAAAACGCTCTGCGGTCAGGAATCCCAGGGCTACGCAGGCATCCTTCAGGGAAATATTTTCCTTGTAAGCCTTTTTGGCGGTCTTGGCTGCGTTCTCGTATCCGATGTATGGATTCAGGCAGGTAACCAGCATCAGGGACCGGTGCAGGTTGTCATCCATCTTTTCCTTGTTGGCGCGGATGCCGCATGCGCAGTTGTCGTTGAAGGAGGTCAGGGAGTCGGTTAACAGGCGGACGGACTGCAGGAAGTTGTAGATCAGCACCGGCATAAATACGTTCAGCTCAAAGTTGCCCTGGGATGCTGCCATACCGACTGCGGTATCGTTGGCGATCACCTGGACTGCTACCATGGTAACGGACTCACACTGGGTCGGATTTACCTTACCCGGCATGATAGAGCTTCCCGGCTCGTTCTCCGGAATAAAGATTTCGCCTAAGCCGCAGCGCGGGCCGCTGGCCAGCCAGCGTACATCGTTGGCGATTTTCATCATATCCGCCGCAAGGCCTTTTAATGCGCCGTGAGCGAATACCAGCTCGTCCTTGCTGGTGAGAGAGTGGAACTTGTTGGATGCAGTTACAAACGGTTTGCCGGTCAGCTCGGAAACGGCCTTTGCTACCTCAGTGTCAAAGCCCTTCGGTGCGTTTAAGCCGGTTCCGACTGCGGTTCCGCCCAGAGCCAGCTCACGAAGTCCCGGAAGCGCCAGCTCCAGCATGGCTTTGGATTTCTCCAGCATATTTTTCCAGCCGCTGATCTCCTGGGAGAAGGTGATCGGGGTTGCATCCTGCAGATGAGTGCGTCCGGTCTTGATGATGCCTTCATTTTCCTTCATCAGGCGGTCAAAGGTTGCTGTCAGGCGGTCGATGGCCGGGAAGAGCTTGTCTTCAATCTCGGTAGCTGCCGCAATGTGCATGGCCGTTGGGAACGTGTCATTGGAACTCTGGGACATATTCGAATGGTCATTTGGATGGATCAGCTTCTCACCGGCAATCTCATTGGCCCGGTTGGCAATGACCTCATTTACGTTCATATTGGACTGGGTGCCGCTTCCGGTCTGCCATACAGCTAACGGGAAGTTGCCCTCCAGCCTGCCCTCCAGAATCTCATCGCAGGCCTGGGCAATCAGTCCAGCGCGTTTGTCATCCATTTTGCCAAGACGGTTGTTGGCCATAGCGGCTGCCTTTTTTAAGATTGCAAAAGCGCGGATGACTTCGTTCGGGATTTTCTCGATGCCGATTCGGAAGTTCTGGTAGCTTCTTTGAGTCTGTGCACCCCAGTAGCGGTCTGCTGGAACCTGAACCTCACCCATTGAATCATGTTCTGTTCTGTACTCCATGTTGTAAAACCCTCCTTAAATCGTTAATTTTAAAACAAAAACAGCCCTGGGGGAGCAGGACGGGGCCACCCCCGGGCCTGCCGCCCAGCGCTGTTATGATCGTGTTGTACCTCAGTGCCGCAAAAAAGCGTATGCACTGGCTTCATCATACTGGATTTTGTATGAAATTGCAAGTTAGGCCGGATAAATCTCATCCAGTTTCTTGAAAGCAGCTTCCTTCAGATTCTTATAGATGCTGTTTCCGTGAGTATCCATGCCGACTACCAGAGGACCAAACTCAACGGCCTCCAGATCCCAGAGTGCCTCCGGCATACCCATCTCAAACCAGGTAACATCTTGAATACCCTTGATACCCTGTGCCAGCTTTGCAGCACAGCCAGGAGCTGCCTGAAGGTAAACATAGCCATATTTTTCACAGGCTGCCAGAGTATCCTTTTCCATGCCGCCCTTTCCGACGACCGCTTTGACACCAAGCTTTCCAACCATGTCAGCGTATGGCTCCATACGGATACTGGTGGTCGGTCCGATTACGTTTAAGCGCCAGGAACCATCCTCATTCTTTAAGCATACCGGGCCGGCATGGAAGATGGCAGCGCCGTTGAAATCCTTCGGCAGCGGCTCGCCCTTCTCCAGTAACTGACGGATTCTTAAATGTCCCATATCTCTGGATGTAAAGATATGGCCGGTCAGATATACGACATCGCCGAGCTTTAACTCACGGACATCCTCTTCTTTAATAGGCATAGTAAGAACTTTCTTTTCCATAAGGTTGTGATCTCCTTTCTGATCCGATACTGATTACAGAAGCTTTTCAATGCGTCCGTCGTTATACATACGGATGCCGGCACGTCTTGCTACCCAGCAGTGGAAATTGATTGCTACCGGAGCAATGGCGGTATGGGTTGCAGCGGTTCCGATCTTAACGGCCAGACATACGGTGTCACCGCCGGTTCCTGCAGCACCAAGGCCAAGCTTGTTGATGTTGTCGCGGAGCTCATCCTCCAGTCTTGCAAGAAGCGGATCCGGGTTGGTGTCGGACCAGTTACGGGTGCTGATTGCTTCACGGCTTAACTTGGATGCGATATCCATCTGTCCGCCGATGCCGATGCCGATGCCGAATGGCGGGCATGGCTTTCCGCCTGCGTTGATCGCGGTTTCCAGAACGAAACGTTTTAAACCTTCAAAATCTTTGTCCAGCTTTAAGGTAGCGGTAGTGAAAATCTTCATGGCATTGCCAAGCTCAGCGCCGCAGCCCTTGAAGCTGATGATGAAATCGACATAATCCTGTCCCGGATTGTACTGGTATTCAATGTTCGGAACACCCTTACCGGTGTTGTTGCCAGGATTATGACGGGTTAACGGATCAACGATACTCGGACGAAGGTAGCCCTTTTTGGTGGCTTCACCGAGCGCCTCAGCAATCGTGTCTTTTGCGAAAGACGGGAAGTTGTCATCGCCGTAGGAAATCCAGGTGGTCGGATATCCAGGGGACTGGCAGACTGCCTTGTCCTGTGCTTTTGCGATATCCAGATTCTCCAGCATGGAAGAAAGCATACTCTTCGCGGTTTCATTGGTTTCGCGATCCAGAGCAGCCTGAACCAGTGCCTTTACATCAGCTGAAATTTCGGTTACGGCTCTGATGCAGGCATCATGCATGGCTTCTTTCATCAATTCTTTTTCCATAATAAAAACCTCCTTAAATGGTATTGGGTTTATGATAATTGAAATACTTTGTTGATATCATCGAATGTTTCCAGGTTATGCAGGTTGTCTAACAGGCGGGTAACCACGTCGGCACCAAGCATATCCTCCGTCAGCAGGCGGAATTTGCGGTCAGCCATAGCCCAGTCGAATGGATTCTTGAAGTCACCGATCGGGTAGTCTACCTGATCCGTGATAATCTCGCCGCTCTTCATGGTGATGGTGAGCTTGTGGGACCACTGGTTCGGATCCTGATGGAACTCATCGTCCAGCTTCGGGCTGACATTGACCTTGATCTTGGACATCAGGTCTTTGATCTTTGGATTGTTAATGTTTTCGATGGTAAATACCCGGTCGCTTAAATCCCGTAAAATGATGGCAGCGGCAATGCAGAACTGAACGCTGAATTTCGCTGCGTACGGATTTTCCGGATATGGATTGTTGGTAGTCTGTACCGCGGTGCTGTAGGTATCATCCGTGATGGATACGATATCGTCCGGATTGATGTCATGTGCCGCAAGGATCTTCTCAACACAGTAGTCCGCGGAATGGGTATGGCGGCAGCAAGCATACGGCTTGAAGGAATTTTCGGTGATGCGGTAGCCTTCGCCGAAGCCCTTTATCAGGTTGTTCATGTCATGCTCCGGGGCAAGTGCATTTACAAAAGCGCGCTCTCCCTCCAGAATGGCAGGGGCACCGGTAAAGCCAAGTTTTGCAAGCTCAGCAGCCCGCATACCGCAGAGGTTCGCATTTGCGGTGTGAAGAACCTTGCTCATGGATCCGCTTGCCAGGAATTCCCACAGGCCCGCAGCCTGGGTTCCAGCGGAGCCAAAGCAGTTTACCATCTGTTCTTCCGTGAGACCAAGCAGCTTAGAGGCGGTGGCACCGGAGGAAAAGGCACCGACTACCGCGGTAGTATGCCAGTATTTATAGGAGGAAGGGTTGATGGTCTCTCCGATGCGGGCACCTGCCTCATAGCCTGCAGCCACTGCTTCGATTACCTGTCTGCCGCTCAGGTGAAGCTTCTGCGCAAGGGCAAAAGCGGTCGGAACGGTGATGACAGCCAGATGGGTGATGGATGCGTTGTGCACATCGTCCATATCCATGACATGGCCAAATACTGCATTTAATGCAGCGGCCTGTTCAGTGGTCATATTTGGAAAACCAGGCTGGAACAGGCTGGCCTGGGGAGCAGTTACCTTCTCGGCATAATATTCCTTCCAGATGGATGATTCTTTCTTTGCGGAACCGGCAATGGCTACACCTATGAAATCAAGAATGCACATTTTGGTGATGTCGATGGTGTGGGCATCAAAATGGTCATAGCCCATATCTTTGATATAGGCGGCCAGTTTCCGGGTTTCCTGATTGGCAGTACTCATATAAAGCCTCCTCACAGATTTAGATATTTTCGTTAAAGTGTCTGGAAATTGTTATTTTCTCTGGTGGTATACCAGCTGTGATTACAGAATACCACACATAATGACAAAATGGAAGAGAAAATGAGAAAAAAATTATAGAATTTGACGAGGCTTTTTTGGGGACTATTGACAATGACAGAAGTTTTATTGTATCTTTTAAATAACAAAAAATGTGAAACACAGAAAAAGAGCACGAATGCTATTTGCCGGAATGTTTTTTACATTTAGAAGAACTGAGGGGAAATTCATGGAAGAAAAGAAAGTATCAAAAACTGGAAATAAATATTACGAAGTGATCCTGGACTGGTTCCGCCAGCAGATCCTGTCCGGTCAGATGAAGGAGGGAGACACAATTCCTTCAGAACGGGAGCTGGCTGCTCAGTTTGGTGTAAGCCGGGTTCCGGTGAGGGAGGCCTTAAGAATTCTGGAGTATATTGGAATTATCAGCAACGGAGCGGATGGAATGATCATTCAGCGGGTAGATGTACAGCTGTTTACACCGGGAGCTAATTTTGCAACGGAGATCACCCAGGAAACCATCGAAAATCTGTTTGAAGTGCGGATCTTTCTGGAGTCCGCTGCGGCATACTATGCAGCACTGCGGCATACGGATGAGGATATTGAACAGATCCGCAATGCCATTACAGCCATGTCCGCAGCGATCGACGATCCGGACGCAGACAGCGAAGCCTTTACACGTTCATCCCATGCTTTCCATCTGCGGGTGATCGCGGCGGCCAAGAACCCGGTACTGGAAAACCTGTACCGCAGTCTCTATGATCTTCTGGAGATTTCCAAACAATACACCATGCGTCCGGAGAGTGTCAGCGATTCTACCCTCATGGATCATGAAGCCATTCTCTACAAAATCGAGAGCGGAAATGCGGATGATGCCAGCAAATATATGAAATTCCATCTGAGCAGGGCGTTAAAGCGGGTCATGGCCGATCATGACAAAATGAAGGAATAGGAGGGAAGCAAATGGCGGCAAAGCGGAGCAGCAAAGAATACAGCAATGCAGAGGCTGTGGATATTATCCACCAGGTAGCCAATTTGTACATTTCCACAAAGGTGCCGCAGGATTACGGAACGGGAGAAGAGTATACCTCTGTTGAGGTTCACACACTCAAGCACATTGCGGATAATCCTGGCATTACAGTAACAGAACTTGCGCGGCATAATGGTAAGACGAAGGGCGCTATTTCCCAGATTCTTAAAAAAATCGAGAAAAAGGGTCTGGTTTGCAGGGAAGCGTCCAATGGAGATAACAAATTACCGCTGTTTTTGACAGAAAAGGGAAAGGAACTGGATCTGGCCCACCGAAATTATGATATGGTCCATGCCGGTGAATCCATGAATGAAGTACGGAGGCTTTACACGCCGGAGGAAATGAATACCGCCTTTCAGGTACTGGAAACCTGGCTGGAGGTCAGACGCCAGGTCGAAGAAGAACGAAAAAAGAACAAGATAAAACAAAATTATCCTGTGAACGGAAAAGATTAAAGAATGAAAGCTTTACAAATCATTCTTTAATCTTTTTTTGTGCAAAATAAACAGTGACAAAGCCGCTACTATGCCGGGCCAGCGTACAATCATCGGTTCGCGCACC
>OHAM01001767.1_pt1 | contig 12876 bp, 9 predicted proteins | sample 1577161 | NCBI WGS metagenome assembly OHAM01 (sample SAMEA3541583, study PRJEB24748) | human gut metagenome | biome: human gut; feature: human-associated habitat; material: faeces | place: China | collected 2012
ATCACGCCATACGCGTCCGGATTCCGGCGTGTCTGGTAAATGAGACGGCCGACCTGATCCTCATCGCCCTTTAATACCCGGCGCATATCGATCAAAAATCCTTCATTGTACTCGCCCAGATGCCAGCGGCGCTCCCGCAGCTTCGGTGCCGCTGCCGTTTTTGGCACACGCACGCCATCCCAGGAACCAGCTAATAGCTTCGTATCAGCTAACAGCGGATCCGACGCCAGCAGTTCGGCCGGCGCAAACCCGGACAGGTGCACGCCATCCACATGGTACTCGTAAACCCAGAAACGGACTGCCTCCTGCGCCAGCGCCGCGCTCTCCTTCCCGGTAAAATAAAGCTCAACCAGCACCTCAATATCATTTTTATGAAATTCCTTCACCAGATCCTTAAATTCCCGCTCCGGTTCTTTCTCTTTCCCAGATGTATATGAAGCTTTCGGCGCGAACAGGTATCCCTCCCCATAGCCCCAGTAATTGAGCCGTCCGGTCGGTGCCCCGGTCGCATATGGATTCCCGTCTGCCCCATCCTCCATCATCACTTCCTGAAATTCATTCGGCATCATTAATTCAACTGCTGTGATACCCAATTCCTTTAAATAGGGAATTTTCTCCGTCAGCGCACGGAACGTTCCCCGCTCCCCGGTGCCGGAAGAAGTATGACGGGTAAATCCGCGCACATGCAGCCGGTACAGGATCGTCTCATCATACGGATGTTTCAGCGGCTGATCCATTTCCCAGTCATACATTTCTTCCGGGAAACGGCAGCGCACCGGACGGAGCGCCGCTTTTAAATCGCCCCAGCGCTCATGTCCTGTATAGATGCGCCCGCACGGATCCGGCAGCTCCCCCTGCTCGGTCTCGATCGTGTATTCCAGTCCCGAAAAATCATCGCCCGCAAGCTCCATCATCCAGAGATCCCCCACCCGTTCTTCCGGGGAAAATGGGATCCGGACACCCTGTTTTTTACCTGTCTCATAAATTGCCAGATGGCAAAATGTCCCCGGTGCCTCGACGCACAAGTGCATTCCCGTCTCTGTCCGCTTGATTCCCGGTGTAAAATCAGGGGTTCTTATCTTCTGTCTCACGATTTTTTCTGCTTTCACCTGTATCCCCTCCACGTTTTCATACGGCACTTTCGGTTCCAAAAGTGCCTATTTGTGAGCAGCCGCCTGCGCTTCTATTTTTTCCGCCAGATCGTTCAGATACATCCAGCGGTCCATCTTTTCTTCCAAAAGAGCTTCTTTTTCCTCTTTTTCCTTTATGATGCCGTTCAGAGCCGTATAATCGCGGGCAGAGTCCTGCATCTGCTGCTCCAGATCCGCGATTGCCTCTTCCAGCGCCGCGATATCATCCTCGATCGTCTCCCACTCTTTCTGCTCCATATAGCTGAATTTGAGCTTTTTCTCGCGCTGGCGGCCGCGGTTTTTATCCTTTGCCGTCTCCGCTGCATCTGACGTTCCCGCACCAGAAGCGTCTCCAGTCTTCTGGCCTCTGCCGCGTTCCTGACCGGATGCCGTCCCAGATGCCTCCATCTCTGCCGCTATGCGTTCCCCGCAGGCTGCCTGATAGTCGGTATAGCCGCCCTCATACTGACGGATCGCGCCTCCGCCCTCAAAGGCGAAAATCCGGCGCACTACGCGATCAAGGAAATACCGGTCATGCGATACCGTAATCACGATCCCCTGGAAATGATCAAGATAATCCTCCAGAATCGTCAGCGTGCCGATATCGAGGTCGTTGGTCGGCTCGTCGAGCAGAAGGACGTTTGGCGCGCCCATCAGGATATGGAGCAGATAGAGTCTGCGCCGCTCGCCGCCCGATAGCTTGCCGATCAGCGTGTACTGCATATGGGACGGGAACAGGAACCGTTCCGACATCTGGGATGCCGATACCAGCCCATCCGCCGTCCGCACGTACTCTGCCACATTTTTAATGTAGTCGATCACGCGCATCGACTGATCCATATCTTCGTTTTCCTGTGAAAAATAACCCATTTTTACGGTCTGGCCGATGATCGTCTCGCCCGAATCTGGTTTCACCCAGCCGGTAATCATCTTCATCAGCGTCGATTTGCCGCTGCCGTTCGGTCCGATGATGCCGATGCGGTCATCCTTCAAGAAGATATAGGAAAAATCATCGATCAGGAGGCGGTCACCATACGCCTTATGAAGATGGTGTGCCTCGACCGTGGTCCGTCCGAGACGGCTGGAAATCGAGCTCATCTCCACATTTCCATCTACTTTCGGCGCTTCCACCGCACTCAACGCCTCGAAGCGCTGAATACGCCCTTTCTGCTTCGTGCTGCGTGCCTGTGCGCCGCGCCGGATCCACGCCAGCTCCGTCCGCAGGATATTCTGACGTTTCTGCTCCGAGCTCACCGCCATCGCCTCGCGCTCTGCCTTTAATTCCAGATAGCCCTCATAGCCGGACTGATAACTGTACAGCTTTCCCTTGTCCAGTTCGACGATGCGGTTCGTCACGTTATCAAGGAAATACCGGTCGTGCGTGATCATCAGAAGCGCGCCGCGGAATTTTTTCAGGTACTCTTCCAGCCAGTCTGCCATCGCACTGTCCAGATGGTTCGTCGGCTCGTCTAAAATCAACAGATCCGCCGTCGATAACAGCACCGCTGCGAGCGCAACGCGCTTTCTCTGTCCGCCCGAAAGTGTCTCCACCTTGGCACTATAATCAGTGATTCCAAGCTTATTCAGCATGGATTTCGCATCGCCCTCGAGATCCCAGGCGTGCTCATGCGCCATATTTTCCCGGATCACGCAGTCTAAGACGGTCCGTCCCGCTTCAAACTCCGGATTCTGAGGCAGATAACGGATATAGAGATTTCGTCCCTTTACCACCGTACCCTCATCCGGCTCTTCCAGACCGGCTACAATCTTTAGAAGAGTAGATTTTCCGGTTCCGTTGATGCCGATGAGACCAATCTTATCACCTTCACCGATGGAAAATGCCACGTCATCAAAAAGCAGCCGTTCCGTATATGATTTTTTCAGATGTTCTGCTGTCAGTAAATTCATGTCTCATCCCGATCCTTTATCTGTAATTCTACCGGGCAGTGATCCGAACCCAGTATCTCCGTATGAATCTGTGTGCCCGCCAGCCGGTCCTTCAGGCTCTTGGAAACACAAAAATAATCAATCCGCCACCCAGCATTCTTCTCGCGCGCCTTAAACCGGTACGACCACCAGGAATAAACGCCCTCTTTATCCGGGTAAAAATAGCGGTACGTGTCGATATATCCAGAGTCCAGAAGCTCCGTAAACTTGCTTCTCTCCTCATCCGTAAATCCGGCATTTTTCCGGTTTGTCTTTGGATTTTTCAGGTCAATCTCCGTGTGTGCCACATTCAGATCCCCACAGAAAATAACCGGCTTTTTCTCCTCCAGCTTCTTCAAAAACTGGCGGAAATCATCCTCCCACTGCATCCGGTACGGAAGTCTCGCCAACTCATTCTGGGAGTTCGGTGTATAGCAGGTCACCACATAATAATCCGGGTACTCCGCCGTAATGACGCGCCCTTCATGATCGTGCTTCTCAATGCCAAGGCCGTAGCTCACGCTAAGCGGCTCCTCCTTCGAAAACAACGCTGTTCCCGAATATCCTTTCTTCTCCGCATAGCTCCAATACTGATAATACCCCGGAAGCTCCAGATCAATCTGCCCTTCCTGCAGCTTGCTCTCCTGAATACAGAAAATATCCGCATCCAGCTCATGAAATACATCCAGAAATCCCTTTCCCACACACGCCCGCAAGCCGTTTACGTTCCAGGAAATCATTTTTTTCATTCTATCTCTCCTTTTTATCAAATAAGGTTTTTCCGATACATAAAAAGACAGCAGGCAGGTGGCAGACGCTCCGAAACTGGTCTGTGGATGCAGAGCAGGCTTTCGCCTATCAGTTGTACGCATCTTGAACACGCTTGTCCGAATGAGGCGGACGCAAGTCCGACACAGGCGAACAAGTGTAGTGAAAGCAAGCGAACAACGATAGTGCGAAGAGCCAGCGGCGCATTCACAGACCTGTTTCGGGGCGGCTGCTGCCTGCCCCATCTCTCTCATTTTTATAAATCTACGTGTAAATCCTGATGTTTAATCCCATGTTTCTCCACATATCCCGTCAGCATCAGGGTCAGCGCACCATCACCCGTTACGTTGCAGGCAGTACCAAAACTGTCCTGAAGCGCAAAGATCGTCAGCATCAGCGCCGTTCCGGTGGCATCGAAACCGAGGACACCGGTGATCAGTCCCAGGGATGCCATAACCGTACCGCCCGGAACACCCGGTGCACCTACAGCAAATACACCTAAAAGAACACAGAACAGAACCATCGTCATCATATCCGGGAGGGCGCCGTACAAAATCTTGGATACCGTCATGACAAAGAATACCTCGGTCAGAACCGAACCGCACAGATGGATATTCGCAAACAGCGGAATACCGAAATCAACCATATCGTCACGAAGCGGCTCTGCCTTTTTGGCACAACTGAGCGCCACTGCCAGGGTCGCCGCAGAAGACATCGTACCGACTGCCGTCAGATATGCCGGACCATAATGCTTGATAACGCCTCTCGGGTCACGGCCAGAGTAAATACCAGCCAGTGTATACAGCAGCGCCATCCAGATATAGTGGCCTGCCATAACAATCAGGATAACCGAAATGAAGATCGGAGCCTGTTTTGTGATGGTTCCCTCATATGCCAGGGAACAGAACGTAAATGCGATGTAAACCGGAAGAATCGGAATGACAATCTTCTGTACAATCTCCAGAACGATCTTCTGGAACTCGTCTAAGAGTTTCGTTACCGTCACCGCCTTGGTCCAGGTCGCTGCCAGACCAATCATAACGGAAAATACCAGCGCACTCATGACGCCCATGATCGGCGGAATGTCCAGTTTAAAGACAACCTCCGGCAGACTGCGCAGTCCATCGACTGCCGACTGAATCGACATATGCGGAATCAGCGTATATCCGGCTGCCATCGAAAACAGCGCCGCGCCAAGAGACGATGTATACGCCAGAATCAGCGCTACTCCAAGCAATCTGGAGGCATTCTTTCCAAGCTTCGTGATCGACGGGGCAATAAATCCGATGACGATCAGCGGTACACAGAACGAAATAATCTGCCCAAAAATATAATTCAGCGTCACAACGAGATTCATAAAACTTTCATTTGCTATAAGACCGGCAATAATACCGATCGCTACACCCAGCGCCAGCCGAAACGGCAGGCTTTTCATCAACTTGCTCATACCCATTTTTCCTTCCTAATACCTATCTCTTCATTCTTACTCTTCCCAAAGTTTTTTCGGATACAGACCGCCGTCCTTCATCCCCTGGATCGCATCTGTCACCATCTTCTTATCTTCCTTGTAGGTCACGCCGTACCAGCGGTCCACGCTCTTTAACACGGTCACCTCGGCTTTCCCCTCTTTCAGAAGTTCATCCACCACAAACGGGAGGAAATACTCACATTTGAGTGGATTTACCGACAGGTTTTTCTCCAAAAATGGAACAAAGCGCGCCTTTAACTCCTTTAAGATGCTGGAAGTAAAGCCCCAGAGGTTCATCGATACAAGCGTATCCTCCCCCAGCTGCTCCCAGGTTGCGCCGTCATCCTCAGTATATTCCGCCTGATCGCCGTGCTTCTCGATGCGCGTTCTCTCGTGGATATCCGCCAGATGTCCATCCGCATCCACCGTACAGACGCCGCGCGCCACATGCCCGTTTTCCGTCAATGTGTTGTAGAGATGATAGGCAACCATCGCATACTGATATTTGTCATCATCACCGCAGGATGCCAGACGATCGTAGATCGCCTTGAACGCCGATTTTCCATAGTAATCATCCGCGTTGATCACCGCAAACGGTCCGTCGATCACCTCGCTGCAGCAGAGAATCGCATGACCGGTTCCCCACGGTTTGACGCGTCCCTCCGGAACCTCAAACCCATCCGGAAGACGGTCATTTTCCTGATACACATACTCCACCTGCACGTGCTTTTCCATGCGGTTTCCAATATGTTCCTTAAACTCTTTCTCAATCGATTTCTTGATAATAAATACGACCTTTTCGAATCCAGCCTCGACTGCGTCGAAGATCGAAAAATCGATGATCAGATCTCCTTCCCGATCGACCGGATCAATTTGCTTCAAGCCGCCGTACCGGCTGCCCATACCAGCCGCCATGATCACCAGAACTGGCTTCTGACTCATGAAAATTGTCCTCGCTTTCTGTTTCTTATCCACAATCCTGCCGTTTTCATTCAAAGCAGAATTGCCTGTTTCCTTTTATTTTAAACTAATTCGGGCAGACTGTAAACAGTAAAACAAAAACCCGGCTGCCGTTTTATTCCATAGAGCGGATATTCTTTTTTTGTTTACATTTTTATAAATGTATTTTTTACTGTTTCTACACCAGTTAATTGTATCTTTTAGTTCTGCGCATACTTGTATGATAGATTGTTTTCACAAATATTTGATGTATGCGGGAGGTGCTTTAAATGATTGCTGCTGGTGACCGGCTCCGTGATTTACGGGAGGACAAAGGAAAAACGCAGGCGGAAATTTCCAGTCTGCTGGGTACAACTCAGCAAATCTATTCCCGCTATGAAACAAACCGGACGGATCTGCCTCTTCGGCATCTGATAAAACTGGCAGATTATTACCAAGTCAGCGCCGATTATATTCTCGGTCGAACCTCCTACCCGAAGAATCCGCCCGAAATGGCGAAACCATTTCTTAAAAATGTCACCTATGGAGAGGTCAATGGACGTATCTCATCCTTCCAGACTTCCACGAAAAAGCAGTTGATCGAATACATCAATTACCTGGTTTATCTGGAATCACGCCATAAGAAGGATTGATCGCAGTGAACAGGACATTAATACCATAGGTGTGCAAAAGACAGCTCCAGGCATCGCTCACATGCAGCGTCTGGGGCTGTCTTTTATCTTTCAGACTTTTGTCTAAATCACTTTGATTCCAGCTCTTAGTCGTCCTCTTCCTCACTATCCGTAACAGTAAATACCTGACGTTTTCTCGCCATCTCATCGTTTGCCAGATACTCATCGTAAGTAGTAATCTTATCGATCAGCTTGCCGTTTACGATTTCCATGATACGGTTTGCGGTCGTCTCAACGATCTGGTGGTCACGGGAGGAGAATAACAGCACGCCCGGGAACTTGATCATACCGTTGTTCAGAGCGGTAATGGACTCCATATCCAGATGGTCGGTCGGCTCGTCCAGAATCAGGACATTGGAACCGGAGATCATCATCTTAGAAAGCATGCAGCGCACCTTCTCACCACCAGAAAGAACGCGGACCTTCTTCACGCCGTCCTCACCGGCAAACAGCATACGTCCTAAGAATCCGCGGACATAGGTCACATCCTTAACCGGAGAGTACTGGGTCAGCCAGTCTACGATCGTGTCGTCGTTATCGAACTCTTTCGAATTGTCCTTCGGGAAATATGCCTGACTGGTGGTCAGACCCCATTTATAGGATCCCTCATCCGGCTCCATCTCGCCGGAAATAATCTTGAAGAGAACGGTCTTTGCCTGCTCGTTCGGTCCTACAAATGCTACCTTGTCCTCGCGTCCGAGAATGAAGGAAATATTATCAAGAACCTTCACACCATCGATAGTCTTAGACAGGTTCTCTACGCTTAATACCTCATTACCAATCTCACGTTCCGGACGGAAGTCGATATACGGGTACTTACGACTGGACGGTTTGATCTCATCTAACTCAATCTTCTCCAGAGCACGTTTTCTGGAGGTTGCCTGCTTAGACTTGGAAGCATTGGCAGAAAATCGCTGGATGAACTCCTGCAGCTCCTTGATCTTCTCTTCCTTCTTCTTGTTGGCTTCCTTCATCTGCTTGATCATCAGCTGGCTGGACTCGTACCAGAAATCGTAGTTTCCGGCATAGAGCTGAATCTTGCCATAGTCGATATCTGCGATCTGGGTGCAGACTTTATTTAAGAAGTAACGGTCATGGGATACCACGATAACCGTATTCTCAAAGTTGATCAAGAACTCCTCGAGCCATGCGATCGCATCGAGATCCAAGTGGTTTGTCGGCTCGTCGAGAAGCAGGATGTCCGGGTTTCCGAACAGTGCCTGTGCCAGAAGAACTTTGACCTTCTGGGCACCGGTCAGATCTGCCATCTGTTTGTAGTGGAGATCCGTCTCGATTCCCAGACCATTTAAAAGGTTCGCCGCGTCGGACTCTGCCTCCCAGCCGTTCATCGTGGCGAACTCGCCCTCCAGCTCGGCAGCCTTGACGCCGTCCTCCTCGGAGAAGTCTTCCTTCATGTAGATGGCTTCCTTCTCTTTCATGATCTCGTAGAGTCTCGCATTTCCCATAATAACGGTATCAAGTACCGGATATGCGTCATATTTAAAGTGATCCTGCTGTAAGAATGAAAGTCTCTGTCCCGGTGTGATGATAACCTCACCATTGGTCGGTTCCAGCTGTCCGGACAGGATTCGTAAAAAGGTAGACTTCCCGGCACCGTTGGCACCGATGAGTCCGTAGCAGTTTCCCTCGATAAATTTAATGCTTACGTCCTCAAATAACGCCTTCTTTCCTACTCGCAGTGTTACATTGCTTGTACTAATCATGGCAATTTCCTTTCATACTGTTCAAATCGTTCATACTCCCCAGGTGCATCTTTGCCCCGGGCGGGTGCAATCCATGTATATTTTACAGGTTTTTCCCGAATTTGCAAGCATTTTACGGGTTTTTATTCCCATCCGCCAAAAACTAAAATCTTCCGAACGTATCCACCAGCCAGGACAAATAATCTGCCCGCTCATCCGTAAACTGCCCCGGAACCAGACGCCAGCGCCAGTTTTCCCCGAGGGTTCCCGGCGTATTCATGCGCGCCCAGTTATCGAGCTTCAACACATCCTGCATCTGGAAAATGGCAACGCTCGCGACTGAACCGTATGCCGCGCGGAACACGCGGTCTACCACCTCACTCTGGTGTGCTGCACCGAGGTAATCGGCAATGTACTGAAGCTCCCACCACTGACGTTTTTCCGGTTTGAAATACCCCGCCAGCGTCTCATTGTCGTGTGTTCCACCGTAGACTACGGAGTTCGGGTCATAGCAGTGCGGCAGATGCTCGTTGAAACGGTCGCCACTGAACGCAAACTCAATGATCTTCATGCCCGGATAGCCCGTCTCTGCCAGCAGATCCTTGACCTCCTGACAGAAGACACCCAGATCCTCCGCGATGATCTTCGTCTCGCCTGCCGCCTCGTCAAGTGCGTCGGTCAGCTTTTTGCCCGGACCTTTCTCCCACTCGCCGTCTTTCGCAGTCACAGCGCCATACGGGATTGCATAATACTGCACCACACCGATGAAATGGTCGATCCGCACCGCATCGTAGAGCTTCGCGGACGCTTTCATCCGGCTTCGCCACCAGGCGAAATCGGTTTGTTCCATTTTCTCCCAGTCGTAAAGCGGGTTGCCCCAGAGCTGTCCATCCTCTGAAAATGCATCCGGCGGCACACCCGATACCTTGAGCGGCGTCAGATTTTCCTCATCGAGCTGGAACAGCTCCGGGTGGCTCCAGACATCCGCGCTGTCGAGCGCCACGTAAATCGGAATATCGCCGACGATCCGAAGTTCTTTTTCTTTTGCATACTGTTTTAATTTTTTCCACTGTTCAAAAAACTTAAACTGTAAGAACTTCCAGTAATTTATTTCTTCTGCCAGCTCTTCGCGGCATGCCGAAAGCGCCTCCGGACGGCGGAACCGGATGTCCTCGTCCCAGTCCATCCAGCCTTTTCCTTCATATTTACCCTTGACTGCCATGTAGAGCGCATAGTCGTCCAGCCATTCTTCATTTTCTTCCAGAAATACCTGATATTCCGCACTTTCCTTATGGTCACTCCGCTCATACGCCTTGCGTAGAAGCGGAAAACGGTAATAATACAGCGCGTCATATTTGACCTGATCCTGCTTGTCGCACCACCAGCAAGCGTCTATCTCATCCTGAGTCAGAAGTTTCTCGTCTTTCAGCGTATCCAGATCAATAAAATACGGATTTCCCGCAAATGCAGAGTAGGACTGGTACGGGCTGTCCCCGTAGCAGGTCGGTCCCATCGGAAGCACCTGCCAGTACGTCTGGCGTCCGCGTTTTAACTGATCAATAAACTCATACGCCGCCCGTCCGAACGTACCGATTCCATACGGCGACGGCAGGCTGAAAATCGGCATCAGCACGCCTGCGCCGCGTTTTAACATTGTCTTCATCGCTTCGTTTCCTCCTATTCTGCCCGATATACTGTCTCACCGCTGCAGATGGTATAGTGAACCTTTCCATAGAGCTTCGCTCCCACAAACGGGGAGTTGGACGCCTTGGAATGGAATTTTTCTACGGTATATGGTGTCTGGTCGTCAAAAAGAACCAGATCCGCCGCGCCGCCCTCGCGGATGCGTCCCGCCTCCTTCATCCGGTACAGCTTCGCCGGATTCAGGCACATTTTCTCAAACAGAGTCAGATAATCAATGTGACCAGCTTTTACCAGCCTGGTAACCGCCAATGGCAGGGAGGTTTCCAGCCCGATGATGCCGCTCGGCGCCTCGGTCAGCGGTTTTGCCTTCTCCTCGGCGCTGTGCGGTGCATGATCCGTCGCAATCATATCAATCGTGCCGTCCTTGATTGCCTCAATCAACGCCTCGCGATCCGCAGCACTCCGCAGCGGCGGATTCATTTTCGCCAGTGTTCCGTACTCCAGAACCGCCGTCTCGTCCAGTGTAAAATGATGCGGTGTCACCTCCGCCCAGACATGCGCGCCCAGCTTTTTCGCCAGACCGACCATCTGCACCGCATTGCGGGAACTGATGTGCTGGATATCCACATCTGCGCCCGTGTGAAGCGCGATCATGCAGTCGCGCGCCACCATTGAATCCTCCGCCAGCGCCGGGGAACCACCGATTCCCAGCTGCTCGGACACCGGACCGCGGTTGATGCCGTTGTTGAAAATAAACGCCGGATCCTCCTCATGGAAGCTGAGCGGCACATTGAGACGTTTCGCCGTCTCCATCGCCTCTTTGACCAATTTTTCGCTCATCAGCGGGATTCCGTCATCCGTAAATCCGATCGCACCCGCCTCTTTGAGGGCGTCCATATCGGTCAGTTCTTTTCCCTGAAATCCCTTCGAGACTGCCGCGCAGGTTTCCACATGGATTCCCGTTTTCGCGCCCTTTTCCAGAATATACCGGACAATCTCCGGCGTGTCGGCAACCGGTTTCGTGTTTGCCATACAAACCACCGTCGTAAAGCCGCCCGCCTTCGCAGCCGCCGCGCCCGTCTCGATGTCCTCCTTGTAGGTCAGACCCGGATCGCGGAAATGCACGTGGACGTCCACCAGTCCCGGCGCAACGATCAGCCCTTCTGCGTCCAGCACCTCGGCCTCTGCCGGGATGGACGGTGCGTCAGATGCCCCATCTGATTCTGCTTTTGTATCTTTTTTCACGATTTTCTGGATTTTCCCATTTTCAATCCACAAATCTGCCCTTCCGTCGAATCTGCTCTCCGGATCGATGACTCTGCCGTTTTTAATTATTTTTACCATTCTAACCCCTTTTTAACTCATATGTTAAAACGTAACTGTTCAGTACCTTCACAGTTACGTCAAAACATTTTTTCAGACAAACTCAGCCCTTAACTCCTCTTCGCCGGCACGATCTCCAGCCAGTATCCATCCGGATCGTTAATGAAATAAATACCCATCGCCGGATTTTCAAAACAGATGCATCCCATTTCCTTATGTTTGGCATGTGCCGCCTCCATGTCTTCCGTCTCAAATGCCAGATGGAACTCATTGTCGCCCAGGTTGTAGGAGTCCTTCTCCCAGTCGCGCAGCCAGGTCAGCTCCAGCTGGTAGCCGGTCGTGGCGTCGCCCAGATAAACAAGGATAAAGCTTCCGTCTGCCGCCTCCTTGCGGCGTACCTCCTTAAGTCCCAGTGCTTCCTCATAAAATTTCAGTGACTTGTCCAGATCGATGACATTGAAATTGTTGTGTGCAAATGTAAATTTCATCGAATAAACTCCTCTCCTTCCTTGTGAATCTCTACAATCCGATCCCGCCAGCCTTCACTGGATGGATGTTCGATTAATTTTGGTATAATCGTATAATCTTCCCAGAAATGCATCGGGAAAATCCATTTTGTGTCCGCCTGCTCCATAAAACCGGCAGCGCCCAGATAAAACCACTGCTCCTGCCTCGGATCGACCGGGATAAATGCCAGATCTGCCGTGCGCCCGGAAAGCTTTTTCATCTCCTGTTTATAAGAAGCCGCCATATTCCGGTTCCAAGCCATATCTTCGCCTTCCCACCACCAGTTATTTAAGTCACCGGCATGATAAATCTCCTTTCCTTCGCAGGAGAGCCAGAAGGCGACGCCTTCGTCGGTGGAATGGAACGTCTCAACGATAAGGCTTTCTTCAGAAATATTCAGGCAAAATCTTTCTCCTGCCTTTACCAGCCGTATTCTGTCTTTATATCGTTTTCGATATTCCTCCGGTATCTTTTTCCCAATCTCTTTTGAGAGAATATAAAAAACATTTTCCCGTTTTTCTCCCATCCCGAAGATCACCGGATCATAATGATCGGCATGGAAATGGCTCGCAAAGATAAAAAGCGGCTTTCCTGCCGGAAACTCCGGGAGAGTTCCCTTAAAATAATCAAACAGAATCACGGCATTTTCAAGCTCAACTGAAAACGAGCTGTGATGAATATATGTGATTTTCAAACGAATAAATTCCCTTCTATAACGAAAAAGAATGTGCCTTGGCACATTCTCGCATTTCCCTGATTATCTTTTGCATCTCCCC
>OHAM01001768.1_pt1 | contig 12870 bp, 7 predicted proteins | sample 1577161 | NCBI WGS metagenome assembly OHAM01 (sample SAMEA3541583, study PRJEB24748) | human gut metagenome | biome: human gut; feature: human-associated habitat; material: faeces | place: China | collected 2012
GGATCGGAATAAGGGCGTTCTCCCTGTTCTCTGACAGCAGGAAAATATCACCAAATTCCAGTGCGTAAAGTCCATGCTGGATGAGCTTTGGAGTGAAAGTGAATCCTGGGTTGCTCTCTAAACCGCTCAGGTTGATGGAGATAACCGGAACATTCGGATAGCCTGCTTTTTCCAAAGCGCGGCGGATAAATCCGATATAGTTACTTGCACGGCATCCGCCACCGGTCTGGGAGATTAAGATCGCAGTCTTGTTCATATCGTATTTGCCGGATTTTACGGCAGCCATCAACTGACCGACAACGATCAGGGACGGATAGCAGGCATCGTTATTGACGAATTTCAATCCGACATCGACACATTCCCTTGCTGGAACATCCGGTACGACCAGATTATATCCGGCAGCGTTGAAAGCTGGCTCTAACAGTTCAAAATGGATCGGTGACATCTGCGGGCAGAGAATGGTGTAATTCTCACGCATCTCTTTTGTGAAGATGACACGGTTATAATTTGCAGGAACGATCGTTCTTTTCGTCTGTTTCTTCTCACGTACACGGATAGCAGCGATCAGGGAGCGGATACGGATTCTCGCAGCACCTAAGTTGTTAACCTCATCGATCTTTAAGCAGGTGTAAATCTTACCTGATTTTGTCAGAATGTCATTCACCTGATCGGTGGTAACAGCATCAAGACCACAACCGAAAGAGTTCAACTGGATCAAGTCCAAGTCGTCTCTTGTCTTTACAAAGTTTGCGGCTGCATACAGGCGGGAGTGATACATCCACTGATCCATAACGATGAGAGGACGCTCTGCCTTCTGTAAATGGGAAACAGAATCCTCCGTTAAAACAGCAATTCCATAGGAAGTGATCAGTTCCGGAATACCGTGGTTGATCTCCGGGTCAACATGATATGGGCGTCCGGCAAGCACAATACCACGTTTTCCTGTTTCTTCCATATATTTTAAGACTTCCTCGCCTTTTTTCTGCATTTCCATGCGAACAACGGCTAATTCTTTCCAGCCTTCGGAAACTGCATCACGGATTTCCGTTTCTGAAATATGGAAATCAGAAGCGCCGAATACTTTGATGAGCTGGGAAGATAAGGTATCTTCACTCGTAAATGCCATAAACGGATTTAAGAATTTCACCTGACCGGAAGTGATCTCATCCACGTTATTCTTGATATTTTCTGCGTAAGAGGTAACAATCGGGCAGTTGTAATGGTTGTTCGAATCCGGGAATTCATTTCTCTCATATGGAACACAAGGATAGAAAATGAAATCTACATTCTGGTGGATCAGCCAGGTTACATGTCCGTGTGCAAGCTTGGCAGGGTAACACTCGGATTCGGAAGGAATGGAGTCGATACCAAGCTCGTAAATCTTACGTGTGGAAGACGGAGAGAGCACTACGGAGAAACCTAGTTTTTTGAAAAAGACTGCCCAGAATGGGTAGTTCTCATACATATTCAACACACGTGGGATGCCGACGGTACCGCGGGCTGCTTCCTCTGCACTTAATGGTTCATAGTCAAAAATACGTTTGTTCTTATATTCAAAAAGGTTTGGAATATTATCTTTGTTTTTCTCTTTTCCAAGCCCACGCTCACAACGGTTACCGGTAATGTACTGGCGGTTGCCGGAGAAACGGTTAATAGTTAAGAGACAGTGGTTCGTACATCCCTGACATCTTGCAAGCTTTGTGTCAAAAGTAAGCTCGTTGATTTCTTCGATAGAGAGCATGGAGGTCTGATAACCTTCCTCATGGCGTTCCCTTGCAATCAATGCAGCACCGAACGCACCCATGATACCGGCAATATCCGGACGGATACACTGTACACCGGCAATTTTTTCAAAGCTTCGTAAAACAGCGTCATTGTAGAAAGTTCCACCCTGTACGACAATGTTCTGTCCTAAGTCTTTGGCATCGGAAAGCTTGATTACTTTATACAATGCATTTTTGATGACAGAATAAGCAAGACCGGCAGAGATATCAGCAACGGAAGCGCCTTCCTTCTGAGCCTGTTTTACTTTGGAATTCATGAATACGGTACAGCGGGTTCCAAGGTCGATCGGGTTCTTTGCAAAAAGCGCTTCTTTTGCAAAATCCTGTACAGAGAAATTCAGAGATTTTGCAAATGTCTCGATAAAGGAACCACAGCCCGAAGAACAGGCTTCATTTAACTGAACGCTGTCAACCGTCTGATTTTTGATCTTAATGCACTTCATATCCTGACCACCGATATCGAGGATACAGTCAACCTCAGGATCGAAGAAAGCAGCAGCATAAAAATGGGCAACAGTCTCAACTTCACCGTCGTCTAATTTTAAAGCAGCCTTCTGCAAAGCTTCGCCGTATCCGGTGGAGCAGGAGTGTACAATGTGTGCCTTCTCCGGCAGCTTGGAATAAATATCTTTGATCGCGCGGATCGCAGTAGAGAGCGGACTGCCGTTGTTGTTACTGTAGAAAGAGTACAGCAGGGAACCGTCCTCACCGATCAGTGCAACTTTGGTTGTGGTAGAACCCGCGTCGATACCGAGATAGCAGTTTCCTTCATAAGTGGATAAATCGGCTGATTTTACATGGTGTCCGTCATGGCGTGCGCGGAAAGCGTCATATTCTGCCTGATCTTTGAAAAGTGGATCAAGTCTTGCAACTTCGAATTCCATATGAATGTCAGACTGGAGCTTTGTATGTAATTCTTCCAAAGAAGTTACTTTGTCTTCTTTATAATTTAGCGCAGAACCGATCGCTGCAAAAAGGTGTGAATTTTCCGGTGTGATCGCATGCTCATCATCTAAGTTTAAAGTACGGATAAATGCAGCTTTTAACTCCGATAAAAAGTGCAGTGGACCGCCTAAGAAAGCGACGTGTCCGCGGATCGGCTTTCCACATGCAAGACCACTGATCGTCTGGTTGACGACTGCCTGAAAAATAGAGGCAGATAAGTCTTCTCTTGTGGCACCTTCGTTGATCAGAGGCTGGATATCTGTTTTGGCAAATACACCACATCTGGCAGCAATCGGATAGATCGCCTTGTAATTCTTTGCATATTCATTCAGCCCGGTTGCATCTGTCTGGATCAGGGATGCCATCTGGTCGATAAAAGAACCCGTACCACCGGCACAGATACCATTCATACGCTGTTCAACATTACCGCCCTCAAAATAAATGATCTTCGCATCCTCACCGCCAAGCTCAATGGCAACATCTGTCTGTGGAGCATAGTGCTGCAGTGCTGTGGATACGGAGATAACCTCCTGAACAAACGGCACGTCTAAATGTTTTGCAAGGGTAAGACCGCCGGAACCGGTGATCATTGGGGCAATTTTGATATCCCCAAGTTTTTCATAAGCTTTTTCCACTAACATGGAGAGAGTCTCACGGATATTGGCGAAGTGTCTCTCGTAATCGGAGAATAACAGATTGTCATTCTCATCCAGCACAGCAACCTTGACTGTGGTGGAACCAATATCAATTCCAAGTTTATGAAGTGTATTGTTACTCATATCTTTCCTCCAGAAATAAACTTTTGTACATCAGATCTATAAATATTATATGTTTACAGATATGTATTTCTTCTTATTATAATATATGGTCGAAAAACCAAGCACTGTACATTATACGACAGGAAAATGCAAAAAACAATGTCAAAATACTCTGAAAAATCTAAACTTTTTATGAAGAAATTTAGCGTCGATTGACAAAGGTTTGACACACAGATATACTTTAGCTAGATTGTTTCGAAATAGCAGAGACAATAAAAAGAGTATTTGAAAAAGGAGCAGCAACATGAACTGGTTAAATAAATTAGAACGTAAATTTGGAAGATATGCGATCCCGAATCTGATTATATATCTGATCGGAGCATATTCCGTTGGATTTGTATTGAACATGGTGGCGCCGAAAATATTAGGATTCTTGAATTTCCAGCCTTATTACATTTTACATGGACAGATCTGGAGACTTATCACATGGATTTTGATGCCGACAGACAGCAATATCATTTTTCTGCTGATCATGATGATGTTTTATTATCAGCTTGGAACTGCGTTGGAGCGGGCGTGGGGAACGTTCCGGTTTAACGCCTATATTATCGGCGGAATACTTCTGACCGAGGTGGGAAGCCTTTTGGCATACGGTCTGATCTATCTGCTTATGGGTGGCAATTTTGCATATACGGCAAGCACGATGATGGGACAGATGATCAGTACTTCCTATATTAATATGTCGATATTCCTTGCGTTTGCAACGTTATATCCGGATATGCAGGTGTTACTTTACTTTATCATTCCGATAAAAATGAAATGGATGGCGGCTGTTTACGTTGTCATTATGGTATTCAGTGTCTGGGACAGCTATCACACGATTTATGCCTACACCCAGTCCACTGCCACGGCATTGTGGTATGCGGGAATTATGCTGTTATGCATTGTGATGTCACTGTTAAATTATCTCATTTTCTTCCTTTCCACGAGGAATCTGAGCCGATATACCCCACATGAGGTGCATCGCAGGCAGCAGTTTAAGGCACAGATGAGAGAGCCGAGACCGGGTTCTGGTATCGCAAAACACAAATGTGCGGTCTGCGGACGCACAGAGTTGGATGATCCGAACTTACAGTTCCGTTTCTGTTCGAAATGTGAAGGAAATTATGAATATTGCCAGGATCACCTGTTTACCCACCAGCACATCAGAAGAGTATAAGAAAGAATACAGTCTTTTTCCGGACAGAAGGAGAAAGGCTGTATTTTTTATTAGTCTGAAATATATCGTGTATTAGTCAGCCTTATCAATGATAAATTTTTTGCCCAAATTGACATTTTTTCAGAAATTACCATGTGAATCATATTGACGATAAAAAATTGCTATGCTAAATTGACTTTTGTATTTTTAAATAAGTTTTTCCTACGGAAAACAGGGAGGCTAAATCCTTTCCTCACCATAGAGTTCGGATTTTGCTTCGCAAAACAAGGAGGCTAAATCCTCTGCTCCTGCAAGGGCAGTCGCATTTTGCTTCGCAAAACAAGGAGGATTATATGAAAAAAGCATTAAGTGTTTTATTGGCAATGGGAATGACTGTCAGCATGGTGGCAGGATGTGGAGACACAGCAGACAACGGAAGCGCAGCAGATAACTCTGCAGCATCTACAGAAAGCGGTTCTAGTGCAGGTACACAGACAGCAGCTTCTGCAGCAGACATCAAAGTTGGTGTTATTTATATCGGTGATGAGAACGAAGGATATACAGCAGCTCATATGGCTGGTATTGATGAGATGGCTGCAAACCTTGGCTTATCTGATGACCAGATCATTGAGAAAACAACAATCCCGGAGGACGAGTCCTGCTATGATGCAGCAGTAGACCTTGCAGATCAGGGATGTAACATTATTTTTGCAACAAGTTTCGGACATGAGACTTACATTTTACAGGCAGCAGCAGAGTATCCGGATATTCAGTTCTGTCATGCAACAGGATATCAGGCAGCAGGTTCCGGACTTTCTAATATGCACAACTACTTCGATGCTATTTACGAAGCACGTTATGTATCCGGTGTTGTTGCAGGTATGAAATTAAATGAGATGATCGAGAATGGAGATATCACAGCAGACCAGGCAAAAATCGGTTATGTTGGTGCATTCCCATACGCAGAGGTTATTTCAGGATTTACTTCTTTCTACTTAGGAGCAAAGAGTGTATGTGAATCCGCAACAATGGAAGTTCAGTATACAAACAGCTGGGCTGATATGTCAGCAGAGGCAGAGGTTGCCAACCAGTTGATCGCAGATAACTGTGTACTGATCAGTCAGCATGCAGATACAACAGGTGCTCCAACAGCCTGTGAGACAGCAGGAGTTCCTTGTGTAGGTTACAACGTAGATATGACATCTGTAGCTCCGGATGCAGCATTGACTTCTCCAACAAATAACTGGGGTGTATATTATACATATGCTGTACAGTGTGTATTAGACGGAAAAGCAATTGATACAGACTGGTGCAAAGGATTCTCTGAGGATGCAGTCAGAATCACACCAGTGAATGAAGCTGTTGCAGCAGAAGGAACAGATGCAAAAGTAGAAGAAGTTGAAGCAGCATTAAAAGATGGTTCCCTTCATGTATTTGATACAACAACCTTTACTGTAAACGGATCTTCTTTAGAAGACCTGATCGCAGAGGGGGGAGATTATGCAAAATATGCTGATTACGTTTCTGATGGTTACTATCATGAATCTGAATTAGCATCTGCACCGTCCTTTGATATTATCATTGATGGTATTACTTCTCAGGCAAACTAGTCTGAAAACAAGCCGGCAAAGTGCAGATATGTCTGCACTTTGCCATAACAGGAATATTGGAAGAAAAAGCAGGGAATCCTTTCATAATTATTTTGAAAGGATTTTCGTATTCATTTAGGAGGATTATTTGTGGAAACAGGAAACGCTATTGAGCTGAAAGGTGTAACAAAACGTTTCGGTGACGTTATTGCGAACGATAACGTGAATCTGACCGTCAGGAAAGGTGAAATTCTTTCAATTTTAGGAGAGAATGGTAGTGGAAAGACTACGTTGATGAACATGCTTTCCGGAATTTACTTCCCAGACGAAGGAGAAATTTATGTGGATGGAAAAGAAGTGACCATTCGCTCCCCAAAAGATTCCTTCGCACTCGGAATTGGAATGATTCATCAGCATTTCAAGCTGATCAATATTTTGACAGCCGCCGAGAATATTATTTTGGGTCTGCCTGGAAAAGAAAAACTGAATATGAAACAGGTGGAAAAAGAGATCAGGGAACTGACAGAACAGTATGGGTTTGAACTTAATCCGTCCCAGAAAATCTATGATATGTCCGTATCCCAGAAACAGACGGTAGAGATCGTAAAAGTGCTTTACCGTGGTGCGGATATTCTGATCTTAGATGAGCCGACGGCAGTGTTGACACCGCAGGAGACAGAAAAACTGTTTGCAGTTCTCCGCAACATGAGAAAAGCCGGAAAATCTATTATTATCATCACACATAAATTAAATGAAGTATTGGAACTTTCAGACCGTGTGGCAGTCCTTCGAAAAGGAAAATACATTGATACCGTTGAGACTGCAAAAGCAACGGTGGAATCCCTTACCGAGATGATGGTTGGTGAAAAAGTAAAACTTGACATCAATCGTACAGAGCCTGTAGGAGCAGAAAAACGTATTGAGATGCGTGGAATCACCTGCAGGAACAAAGAGGGACTGAAAGTTTTGACAGAGGCTTCCTTCACAGCTTATAGTGGAGAGATTCTTGGTGTTGCAGGAATTTCCGGAAGCGGACAGAAAGAGTTATTAGAATCGGTTGCAGGACTCCAGCCGATCGAGAGTGGGGAAATCCTTTATTATTCCCCGGAAGGATCAACGGAAAAGATTTCAGAGATGAAAGCAGAAGATATTAAAAATCTCGGAATCACTCTGTCATTCGTACCGGAAGACCGTCTGGGAATGGGACTGGTAGGTTCAATGGATCTGACAGACAACATGATGATCCGAAGTTATAAGGAAGGAAGACATTTCTTTGCAGACCGAAAATCTCCGAAAAAACTTGCAGAAGATATCGTGGAAAAATTAGATGTCGTGACACCTGGCGTGGATACCCCGGTCAGCAGACTTTCTGGTGGTAATGTGCAGAAAATTCTGGTAGGACGTGAGATCGCAAGCAATCCAACCGTATTAATGGTTGCTTATCCGGTCAGAGGACTGGATATCAATTCCTCCTACACGATTTACAATCTGTTAAACGACCAGAAGAAAAAAGGTGTAGCAGTCATCTGCGTAGGAGAAGATTTAGATGTTCTGTTAGAGCTTTGTGATAAGATTCTTGTATTGAACAGTGGAAAAGTTGCAGGTATTGTGGATGCACGTACTACAACAAAGGAAAAATTAGGACTGATGATGACCGGATTGACGGAGGATAAGAATGAGTAAGGAAAACGTGATTTCGAAGAAAGAACCTTTTGCACGTATGGTAAAAAGAGACCATATCAGTGCAGGTAAAGCATGGGCAATCCGCCTGATCGCAGTGGCCTTGTCGCTTGTAGTTGCAGCACTTGTCATTGTGGCGATCACAAAACAGAATCCAATCGAAGTTTATCTTGGAATCATTGATGGAGCGGTTGGAAGTAACCGTAGAATCTGGGTAACGATCCGCGAGATGATGGTACTTTTATGTATTGCCATAGGACTTACCCCGGCATTTAAAATGAAATTCTGGAACATCGGAGCCGAGGGACAGATTTTAATGGGCGGTACAGCAACCGCAGCCATGATGATCTATTTTGGTGACAAAATGCCAAACTGGCTGTTACTGATCGTGATTTTTGTTGTCAGTGGACTGGCTGGACTGATCTGGGGCGTGATCCCGGCTATTTTTAAAGCATACTTTAATACAAATGAGACATTATTCACATTGATGTTAAACTACGTGGCAATGCAGATCGTAACCTTCTGCATCGTTTTCTGGGAAAATCCTTCCGGTTCCAACACCGTCGGTATTATCAATGCCGCAACAAGAAAGGGCTGGTTCCCGACAATTTTCGGCAATGCGTATACGTTGAATGTGATCATTGTTCTGGCGATCACATTGCTAGTCTATATTTATATGAAATATTCCAAACAGGGATATGAGATCTCCGTTGTGGGAGAGAGCCAGAACACGGCAAGATATGCCGGAATCAACGTAAAGAAAGTGATTATCCGTACCATGATGATCTCCGGTGCGATCTGCGGTATCGCAGGCGCTGTCATTGTGAGCGGTGCGAGCCATACGATTTCGACCAGCACAGCAGGCGGACGTGGATTTACGGCGATCATTGTAGCGTGGATGTCAAAATTCAATCCACTTGCCATGATCTTAGTTTCCGGTTTCCTTGTATTCATGCAGCAGGGATCAATCCAGATCGCATCCCAGTATGGATTAAATGAAAATGCATCGGATATTATCACAGGTATTTTGTTATTCTTCCTGATCGGATGTGAATTCTTTATTAACTACAAATTAGAGTTCCGCAAGAAAGGAGACAAATAAAATGACATTATTATTGACGTTTATCCAGAAGGCAATCGGACAGGGTGTTGCCATTTTATTTGGTGCATCCGGTGAAATTGTCACAGAAAAATCCGGTAACTTAAATCTTGGAATTCCGGGTATTATGTACATGGGCGGTATTGCCGGACTTATGGGTGCATTTTTCTATGAAAAAGGTACCGAGACACCAAATGGTGTGATCGGGCTGTTTGTCTCCCTGTTATGCACACTGATCGCATCTGCATTTGGCGGTCTGATTTACAGTTTCCTGACGATCACACTGCGCGCAAACCAGAATGTGGTAGGTCTTGCACTGACGACTTTTGGTGTTGGATTCGGTAATTTCTTTGGTGGTTCTATCTCCAAATTAGCAGGTGGTGTCGGACAGATCTCTGTTCAGACAACAGCAGCAGCATACCGCACAACGATTCCCGGCTTATCCCAAATTCCGGTGATCGGTACGTTATTATTCTCATATGGATTTTTAACTTATCTGTCAATTATTGTGGCAGTTGTGATGACTTATTTTTTGAAAAAAACAAGAAAAGGACTGAATCTTAGGGCTGTCGGTGAAAGCCCGGCAACTGCGGATGCAGCAGGTATCAATGTTTCCAAATACAAATACGTTGCTACGGTGACCGGTGCAGCAATCGCAGGTCTTGGTGGACTTTATTTTGTTATGGAATATCTTGGCGGTACGTGGTCAAATAACGGATTTGGTGACCGTGGATGGCTTGCAATCGCACTTGTTATCCTTGCACTCTGGAATCCGGATCATGCGATCTGGGGCTCATTTGTCTTCGGTGGATTATACATTCTGTATATTTATCTTCCGGGATTGAACAGAGCAACACAGGAGCTTGTAAAGATGCTGCCATATGTTGTGACGATCATTGTACTGATTATCACAAGCAAGCGGAATAAACAGGAAAATCAGCCGCCGGCAAGTCTCGGTGAGGCATATTTCCGTGAGGAACGATAAGAAGAACAGGAAAAAGGGAAGCGAAGCCGCTTATGGTGTCCGCCTCCCTTTTTACTTTTATAAATAACTGGAAAAGTACGTAAATTCATGCTATATTATACTTGCGTCTAAAAGGTACATCGTGATAAGATATTAGATAGACTGCATTACGGCAAAATGAGATTTTACAGAAGATCTGCATTTTGCTTAGCGAAACAAGGAGGATATTATGGAAAACGAAACTGTCTCTAAGAATTTTATTGAGCAGATGATTGATAAAGATATCGAGGAAGGACATTGTAAAGAAGTCCATACGAGATTTCCACCGGAACCAAATGGTTACCTTCACATCGGACATGCGAAGTCCATTCTTTTAAATTATGGACTGGCACAGAAATACGGCGGAAAGTTCAATCTTCGGTTTGATGATACAAACCCTACAAAAGAAAAAACAGAATTTGTAGAGGCAATCCAGTCTGATATCGAATGGCTTGGAGCTGACTGGGAAGGCAGACTTTTCTTTGCATCTGATTACTTCGACCAGATGTACGAAGGTGCTGTAAAGCTGATCAAAAAAGGAAAAGCATATGTATCCGATCTCTCCGCAGAGCAGATCCGTGAATACAGGGGAACTTTGACAGAACCTGGAAAGGAAGATCCGTACAGCACACGTTCTGTTGAAGAAAACCTTGCATTATTTGAAGATATGAAGAATGGCAAATTTGCAGACGGAGAGAAAGTGCTTCGTGCAAGAATTGATATGGCATCTTCTAATATCAATATGAGAGACCCGGTTATTTACCGTGTGGCACATATGACACATCACAGAACCGGTGATAAATGGTGCATCTATCCAATGTACGATTATGCACATCCAATCGAGGATGCGATTGAGGGAATTACCCACTCTATCTGTACTTTGGAGTTCGAAGACCACAGACCACTTTATAACTGGGTTGTTGAGGAAGTCGGCAAAGATATGATCCCGAATAAGGACGAGATGCCACCAAGACAGATTGAGTTTGCAAAATTATATCTGACAAATGTAGTAACAGGTAAGCGTTATATCAAGCGTCTGGTAGAGGAAGGTATTGTGGACGGATGGGATGATCCTCGTCTCGTTTCCATTGCAGCATTAAGAAGAAGAGGATTCACACCGGAATCCATTAAGATGTTCGTAGATCTTTGCGGAATCTCCAAAGCAAACAGTTCCGTAGACTATGCAATGCTTGAGTACTGTATCCGTGAGGATCTGAAATTAAAGAAACCACGTATGATGGCAATTCTTGATCCGGTCAAGGTAGTGATCGATAATTATCCGGAAGGACAGATCGAATATCTCGATGTTGTGAACAACCTTGAGAATGAGGAACTTGGCAGCAGAAAAGTACCATTTGGCAGAGAGATTTATATTGACCGTGAGGACTTTATGGAAGAACCACCGAAAAAGTATTTCCGTATGTTCCCAGGCAACGAAGTTCGTCTTATGAATGCATATTTTGTAACATGCAATAGCTTTGTGAAAGACGAAAATGGTAAGGTAACAGAGATTCACTGTATTTATGATCCGGCTTCCCGTGGTGGAAACAGCCCGGACGGACGTAAGGTAAAAGGAACGATTCAGTGGGTATCAGCAGAGAAGAATGTAAAAGCAGAGATTCGTTTATATGAGAATATCGTGGATGAGGAAAAAGGTGTATACAATGAGGACGGAAGTCTGAACTTAAATCCAAATTCACTGACTGTATTAAAGGACTGCTATGTAGAGGAAAATCTTGCAGACGCGAAAGCTTATGACAGCTTCCAGTTTGTGCGTCAGGGATTCTTCTGTGTAGATGCAAAAGATTCTACACCGGAACATCTCGTATTTAACCGGATCGTTTCGCTGAAGAGTTCATTTAAATTGCCGTCAAATAACTAATTTACGATCAAGAAAAGCAGTCAATATTGGAGGAACGGATATGAATTTATTCAAGGGACTGGAAAAGTTCGGTCTGAAGACAGAGGGTACAGAAAATCTGTTTGAAGAAGAAAAAAGAACCAGTGCATCAACAGAGCAGGGAGAGGCAAAAGAAGAAATACCTTCTGAGGAATCATTTCTGTTAGAAAAATCAGTGCGCTGCACTGTGTGCGATAAAGTGTTCAAAACAAAAATGATCAAAAACGGAAGAGTGAAACGTCTCGAACCGGATTTTGATCTGAGACCAAGATTTATGTATATTGATACTTTAAAATATGATGTTGCATCATGTCCAAACTGCGGTTATACAGCAATGAACCGCTACTTTGAACATCTGTCATCGGTCCAGATCAAACTGATCAAAGAGAAAATATGTGCAAATTTTAAGCCGACTGGTGAAGAACCGGCGGTATATGATTATGATACGGCAATCAACCGTTACAAACTCGCACTGTTTAATACTCTTGTAAAAAAAGGAAAAGCAAGTGAGAAGGCATATACCTGTCTTAAGATTTCATGGCTCTATCGTGGAAAGTTAGAGGGCATGGACGAGAAGGATGCTTCGCTGGAACAGGAACGCAGGGAGTGTCTGGAGCAGCAGGAGGCATTTTATAATCAGGCTTATGAAGGCTTTTTAAAGGCTGTATCCACAGAGATGTTCCCAATGTGCGGCATGGATCAGACAACGGTAGATTATCTGCTTGCTGCAATGTCAAAGCATTTTAAACGCTATGACACAGCATCAAAGTGTATTGCAAGAATCATGTCCGCGTCATCCGCTTCCAAGAAGATGAAGGATCGGGCATATGATCTGAAAGAAGAAATCATTCGGGAAATCAAAGCTTCAAAAGAGTAAGGAAGACTATGAACGAGATAATGATCGATCTGCAGGG
>OHAM01001769.1_pt1 | contig 12865 bp, 10 predicted proteins | sample 1577161 | NCBI WGS metagenome assembly OHAM01 (sample SAMEA3541583, study PRJEB24748) | human gut metagenome | biome: human gut; feature: human-associated habitat; material: faeces | place: China | collected 2012
GCATCACGCAGCACATCCCCGCTACCGAGGGCATGGGCGAGGCCGCCAAGGCGTCTTTTATGAAGTCGATGGAGTATATGGGCTTCCGGCCGGGTGAACCGTTGTTGGGCAAGAAGATTGATTACGTGTTCCTGGGTGCTTGCACCAACGGCCGTATCGAGGATTTCCGTGCATTTGCCTCTATCGTGAAAGGCCGTAAGAAAGCGGCGGATGTAGTGGCATGGCTGGTTCCCGGTTCGTGGATGGTAGATGCGCAGATACGCGAGGAAGGCTTGGACAAAGTGCTGGAAGAGGCGGGATTCGCTATCCGCCAGCCGGGATGTTCGGCTTGTCTGGCGATGAATGATGACAAAGTGCCTGCCGGAAAGTATGCGGTGTCCACCAGTAACCGTAACTTTGAGGGACGTCAGGGACCGGGTGCACGCACATTGCTTGCCAGTCCGCTGGTGGCTGCGGCAGCGGCGGTGACGGGGGGGATTACAGACCCGAGGGAGTTTATCTAAATCAAGGTTCACTACAGAGGAGCATGTTTTTTTCAGACATAAGAACAAAAGAACAGATTTGGCTGCGCTGCATAACCGGCATCTTTCTGCATAGCATATGTTCTTTTGTTCTTATGTCCGAAAAAAATGTAAGTGGAGCAACTGAGGCTCTATGTCCTCTGCAGTGAAGAAAGAACAATCAAATAACAGCAACAATGAAACAGAAATTCAATATCATCAACAGCACTTGTGTACCTCTTCCGTTGGAGAATGTGGATACCGACCAGATAATCCCTGCACGTTTCCTGAAAGCCACCACGAAAGAAGGCTTTGGCGAGAACTTGTTTCGCGACTGGCGGTATGACAAGCAAGGCAACAAAATAGAATCTTTCGTACTGAACGACCCTACCTACGGCGGACAAATCCTCGTGACCGGCAAGAACTTCGGTTCGGGAAGCAGCCGCGAGCATGCGGCATGGGCCATTGCCGACTATGGTTTCCGCGTGGTGGTGAGCAGCTTCTTTGCAGATATCCATAAGAACAACGAACTGAATAATTTCGTGCTTCCCGTGGTGGTGAGCGAACCGTTCCTGAAAGAACTTTTCGACTCGGTTTTCGCCAATCCCAAAACGGAAGTGGAAGTGAACCTGCCCGAACAGACCATTACCAACAAGGCCACGGGCAAGAGCGAGCATTTTGAAATCAATGCCTACAAGAAACACTGCCTGATGAACGGATTGGACGATATAGATTTCCTTGTAGAGAATAAAGACAAAATAGAATCCTGGGAGAAGAAACATGAAGCATAATCATCCGAAGATAGAAATCATGGACACCACGCTCCGCGACGGCGAACAGACCAGCGGAGTGTCTTTCGTGCCCCATGAGAAGCTGATGATAGCCCGTTTGCTGCTTGAAGACTTGAAGGCGGACCGGGTGGAAGTGGCTTCCGCGCGGGTGTCTGAAGGGGAGTTCGATGCGGTGAAAATGATATGCGACTGGGCCGCCCGCCGCAATATGCTGCCGAGGGTGGAAGTGCTCGGTTTCGTAGACGGGCATACGTCGGTGGACTGGATACACGCTACCGGCTGCCGCGTCATTAACTTGCTGTGCAAAGGCTCGCTGAAGCATTGCTCCTGCCAGTTGAAGAAGTTGCCCGAAGAACATATCGAGGACATTCTGGCAGTGGTGGACTACGCAAACGTGCAGGACATGGAGGTGAACGTCTACCTGGAGGACTGGAGCAACGGCATGAAAGATTCGCCCGAATATGTGTTTCAATTGATGGACGCATTGATTCGGACCAACATAAAGCGGTATATGCTGCCCGATACGTTGGGGGTGCTGAACCCGTTGCAGGTCATTGAATTCATGCGGAAAATGGTGAAACGCTATCCGCATGCGCATTTCGACTTCCATGCGCACAATGATTACGACCTTGCGGTGAGCAATGTGCTGGCAGCCGTGTTGAGCGGTTGCAAGGGGTTGCACACCACCATTAACGGTCTGGGCGAGCGTGCCGGGAATGCGCCTCTTGCCAGCGTGCAGGCCATCCTGAAAGACCATTTCAGCGCTGTCACCAATATCGACGAGAGCCGCCTCAATGATGTGAGCCGTGTGGTGGAGTCTTATTCGGGCATCGTAATTCCCGCCAACAAACCGATTGTGGGTGAGAATGTGTTTACGCAGGTGGCGGGCGTGCATGCCGACGGAGATAATAAAAGCAACCTGTACTGCAACGACCTCTTGCCCGAACGCTTCGGCCGTAAGCGGGAGTATGCGCTGGGCAAGAACAGCGGCAAGGCGAATATCCGCAAGAACCTGGAAGACCTGGGGCTGGAGCTGGACGAGGACGCCATGCGCAAGGTTACCGAACGTATCATCGAGCTGGGCGATAAAAAGGAACTGGTGACGCAGGAAGATTTGCCGTACATCGTTTCCGATGTTTTGAAACACGGCATGATGGACGAGCGGGTGAACCTGAAAAGCTACATCGTGAACCTTGCCTACGGACTGAAACCGATGGCTACGTTGAAAATAGAAATCAACGGCAAGGAGTATGAGGAGAGTTCCAGCGGCGACGGTCAGTACGATGCCTTTGTGCGTGCGTTGCGCAAGATATACAAGGTGACTCTGGGGCGTAAGTTCCCGATGCTGACGAACTATGCGGTGACCATCCCGCCCGGCGGACGTACCGATGCCTTTGTGCAGACGGTTATCACCTGGAGTTTTGAAGACAAGGTGTTCCGTACCCGCGGGCTGGATGCCGACCAGACGGAAGCGGCCATTAAGGCTACGGTAAAGATGTTGAATATAATAGAAGCTGAATACGATAAATAAGATGCCCAACCATGATTTATAAGACAATAAAGGATTATTTCGAAAGAAAACCCAATGCAAGCTATCTGTTTTTTGCTTGCATGATATTTTTGTTTCGTGTTTTCTTGAATTGGTGTGAAAATAAGCTGCAGCTCGTCACTCTTAGGGATGTGATATGGGCGCTTGTGCTGACTGCGGGATTTGTGGTAGGTGAGCGTGTTGACCGTGCTCGCCGCAAGAAAAAAGCAATGAAAGATAAGATAGAAAATGAATTGAAAAAGAAATAATAATTATGGACTTTAAAATTGCAGTATTGGCCGGTGACGGTATCGGCCCCGAAATATCCGCCGTAGGTGTGGACGTAATGACCGCCGTTTGCGAGAAATTCGGTCACAAAGTAAGTTATGAGTATGCCGTGTGCGGTGCGGACGCCATCGACAAAGTGGGCGACCCTTTCCCCGAAGCTACCTATCAGGCTTGTAAGAATGCCGATGCAGTGCTCTTTTCGGCAGTAGGCGACCCGAAATTCGACAATGACCCCACCGCCAAGGTGCGTCCCGAACAAGGACTGCTGGCTATGCGCAAGAAGTTGGGGTTGTTTGCCAATATCCGTCCGGTGCAGACCTTCAAGTGCCTCTTGCACAAGTCGCCGCTCCGTGCGGAACTGGTGGACGGTGCGGACTTCATCTGCATCCGCGAACTGACGGGCGGTATGTATTTCGGCGAGAAGTATCAGGACAACGACAAGGCCTACGACACCAATATGTACACCCGTCCGGAGATTGAACGCATCCTGAAAGTGGGCTTTGAGTATGCCATGAAGCGCAACAAGCACCTTACGGTAGTGGACAAGGCAAACGTACTTGCCTCTTCGCGCCTGTGGAGACAGATTGCGCAGGAAATGGCCCCGGACTATCCGGAAGTCACCACCGACTATATGTACGTAGACAACGCTGCCATGCGCATGATTCAGGAACCGAAGTTCTTCGACGTAATGGTGACTGAGAATACCTTCGGAGATATTCTGACCGATGAAGGCTCCTGCATCAGCGGCTCCATGGGCTTACTCCCATCGGCTTCCACGGGCGAAAGCACGCCGGTGTTCGAGCCTATTCATGGCTCATGGCCGCAGGCTAAGGGCCTGAACATAGCCAATCCGCTGGCACAGATTCTTTCCGTAGCTATGCTGTTCGAGTATTTCGACCTGAAGGAAGAAGGCGCGCTTATCCGCAAGGCGGTGGATGCTTCGCTCGACGCCAATATCCGTACTCCGGAAATCCAGGTGGAAGGCGGCGGCAAATACGGCACGAAAGAAGTGGGTGCGTGGATTGTGGACTATATCAAACACTAATCTTTATTAAGGAAAGAAAGGGCGAAACGTTTTTTTCCTACCTTTGCGAGGAGATGCGTCAAGAGTACGGCGATAGCGAGCCTGCTTTTGATGTATCTCCTCATTTGTGTCTTATTCTGTATAAACTCGGACGAATTATGGCGAAAATAGCGAATAACTTGACGGAACTTATCGGCGGTACGCCGCTGATGAAATTGGCGGGGTACAGCCGGAAGTACGGATTGCAACGGGAGGTGGTTGCCAAACTGGAGTCCTTTAACCCCGCAGGCAGCGTAAAAGACCGCGTAGGGCTGGCGATGATCGAGGATGCCGAAGCGCGCGGAGCGTTGAAGCCCGGCGCCACCATCATAGAGCCTACCAGCGGCAATACGGGAGTAGGGCTGGCAATGGTGGCGACCATTAAAGGCTATCATTTGATACTGACCATGCCCGAAACCATGAGCATCGAACGCCGCAACCTGCTGAAAGCCCTCGGAGCGGAAATCGTGCTGACGGACGGACTGGCAGGCATGGCGGGCTCTATCGCCAAGGCGCAGGAACTGAGGGACAAGATACCCGGTGCCGTGATTCTGCAACAGTTCGAGAACCCTTCCAACGCCCGGATACACGAACTTACTACGGGCGAGGAAATCTGGACGGATACGGACGGACAAGTGGACGTGTTTGTGGCAGGAGTAGGTACGGGCGGCACGATTTGCGGTGTGGCGCGCGCCTTGAAAAGGCATAATCCGAATGTCTACATTGTGGCCGTAGAACCCGCATCGTCTCCCGTGCTTGAGGGGGGCGAGGACGCTCCTCACCGCATACAGGGCATCGGGGCAAATTTCATTCCGGCCCTTTACGATGCTTCGGTAGTGGACGAGGTGATTCCCGTGCCGGATGATGAAGCCATTCGCGCCGGACGCGAACTGGCATCCACCGAGGGATTGCTGGCGGGAATATCTTCCGGAGCGGCTGTCTATGCGGCACGTCTGCTGGCGGTGCGTCCCGAATTTGCCGACAAAACGGTGGTGGCCTTGCTGCCTGATACGGGAGAGAGGTATCTCTCTACGGAGTTGTTTGCTTTTGACACCTATCCTTTGGATTAAATGCCGGGGACGGACGTTTGTTTCACCTGGTGGTAGCGGTCATACCGACGGGTGGTAGCACTTGTACCGTCGCGTGGTATTGCCCGTATCATCCTTTGGTACTCTTTGTACCAGCGCTTGGTACTGTTCGTACCACCGCCTGATATTCTTTGTACCCTTGCTTGGTACTTCCTGTACCGGCTGGTGAAACCGGTACGGGTGCATTAATAAATTTAGAATTATAAGTATGAAGAAACTGATTTTTCTCGCAGTATGTTTATTGGCAAGCGGTATGCCTGCATTCGGGCAAACCTATCAGGAACTTTGCGACCGTGCCGTAACTTATACGGAGCAGGATAGTCTGCCGCAGGCGGAAACGTACATCCGCAGAGCCTTGAAACTGGAGCCTGCTAATCCTCATAACGCCCTTCTGTTCTCCAACCTCGGTACGATACAACGCCGCCAGCGGAAGTACGAAAAGGCTTTGGAGTCCTATAACTTCGCTCTGAATATCGCCCCGCGGGCAGTGCCTATCTTGCTGAACCGTGCGACCATTTATATGGAACTGGGGCGTAACAACCTGGCACAAGCCGATTATTCGCTGGTGCTGGATTTGGAGAAAGACAACGAAGAAGCCCTGCTGATGCGCGCTTATATCTATATGCAACAGCGTGACTATAAAATGGCAAAGGCGGATTACGAACGCTTGTTGAAAGTGAATCCCACCAGCTACAACGGCTGTCTCGGCTTGGCTACTTTAGAGCAGAGAGAGGGAAAATACGAAGAAGCACTGAAGCTATTGAACACTATGATTGCCGCTAAAGGAGAGAACCGGCAGTTGTCTCCTTCCCAATATGCCATGCTTTATGTGGCTCGTGCCGGAGTAGAAAAAGACTTGCACCATACAGATATGGCACTGGTAGACCTGGAAGAGGCGATAAGCCTGGATAGCTCGCAGTCTGAAATATACCTGATGCGCGGCGAAATCTACCTCGCCCAAAAAAAGAAAGACCTTGCCAAACGCGATTTCGAGAAAGCCATATCGTTAGGAGTACCGCAATCTGATTTACGCAACTTCTTACAACAAACGGGGAAATAGGGGGTAGCGGTTAGTGGTTAGCGTTTAGTGGTTAGTGATTAGTGATTAAGTTATGCACAATAAACAGTTAATTGCTAATCGCAAAACACTAGCTGCTCACCACTAATCACTCACGACTAATCACTTACCACTAATTCTTAATCGCTAATCACTAATCGCTAATCACTATATTTTCGTATTAGGTTGATAAATTCTTTGCCGTATTTCTTTTTTTTGTATTCTCCGATGCCGCTGATGTTGCCGAACTCCTCGAGGTTGGTGGGGCGTGAGGTGCTGAGCAAGTGGAGAACCTTGTCGGACAAGACGATATAGGCAGGCAGGGCCTCTTCATCGGCAAGACGTTTTCTTAATTTGCGCAATGCTTCAAAGAGGGCTTCGTTCTCTGTATTGGGAAGTCCTAAGGGTAGCTCTTGGGCGGGGACGGTTGCTTTGCGTTTTCTGCCACGTTTGGTTTCGTTTGTTTCTTCCCGGCGTATCACTACCAATCGGGCGGTGGCTCTGCCGAAGAGGACATCGCTTCCTGTGGAAGTTATTTTCAGATGGTTGTTTTCGTTGTAGGCAATCTCGAAGTATCCGAGTTGCAGCATTTGTAATAAATAATCATGCCAGTCGCGGGCGGGAACATCACGTCCGGCGGCAAAGGTTTTCAGTTGCTGATAGCCTTTGCCTACGACTTCGGGCGACATGTTTCCCCTGAGAATATCCACTAAAACGCCTGTACCGATTTGCTGGTCTGTGCGGACAATGGCGCTCAGGGCTTTTTGTACGATGACAGTTCCGTCAAAGCGTTCGGGCGGGTTCTTGCAGACGTCGCAATTGCCGCAGTCGTGGTCTGCTATTTCTCCAAAATAACTTAACAATATGCGGCGTCGGCAGATGTCGGATTCGGCGTATTGCTGCATGCGTTGCAGTTTCTCCAGGTTGATGTTCTGCTGTCCGCTCTCGGTAGCGAATTTGGTAAGCAAAATCAGGTCTGCAAGCGAGTAGAACAGTAGCGTGTCACTGGGCAGTCCGTCTCTGCCGGCACGCCCTATCTCCTGGTAGAAACTCTCGATGCTCTTTGGTAAATTATAATGAATAACCCAACGAACGTTGCTCTTGTCTATACCCATGCCGAAAGCAATGGTGGCGCACACTACCTGCACGCGGTCGTTGATGAAATCGTCCTGCGCTTCGTCCCTGAGGGAGGGGGAGAGTCCGGCATGGTAGACGGCGGTGCGGATACCCTGCTTCTGGAGCATCTGTGCCACGGATTCCGTCTTGCTCCGGCTCATGCAATAGATGATGCCGCTTTCTCCGGGATGGCGGGCTATGAAGTCAAGAATTGTCTTGGATTTTTCCTTCTGTTGGTAGCCCCGTTTTACGGTGAGGCTCAGGTTGGGACGGTCGAACGAGGAGATGAACGTCCGGGGATGGTTCAGGTGAAGCTGCCTGATGATATCTTCGCGCGTGATTTTGTCGGCGGTGGCGGTCAGGGCGATGATGGGCACGTGCGGGAACTGCTGGTGCAGAATCCCCATCTGTGCGTATTCAGGCCGGAAGTCATGTCCCCATTGCGAGATGCAGTGCGCTTCGTCGATGGCGAAAAGCGAGATGTGCATGTCCCGCAGGAGATAATTGGCTTCTGCAAGCAGCTTTTCGGGCGAGATATACAGCAGTTTCAGTCTGCCTTCCGTGCAGGCACGGCGCAGGGCGGCATTCTCCGTTTCGTCATTACTGCTGTTCAGCGCACCGGCGCTGATGCCGTTGGCGCATAATGCCTCTACCTGGTCCTTCATCAGCGAGATAAGCGGCGAAACGACTACCGCGGTTCCTTCGCGCAGCAGGGCGGGAAGCTGGTAGCAGATTGATTTTCCACCGCCAGTGGGCATTAACACAAGTGCGTCGTTTCCGTCCAGGATGTGACGGATAATCTCTTCCTGAAGGGGACGGAAACTGTCGTATCCGAAGTATGTTTTAAGCGTTTGTAGCATAAGCAGTGCCGGTATCTTTTTATCAGGGGACAAAGGTACGTTAATTCTTGCATAAAATGCAAAAGGAAGTGGCGTTCAGTCAAATAACTTAATAATTAAGCAACTGTGTTAAATAAGCTTGTAATTAAACGTATCCTGCTTCTTTTCAAGCTTTTTCGTTGTTTGTATATTAAAAATATGTACGGGAAAAGTTGCGTATTAAAAAAAAATGTTAGACTTTTGTGTAATCTAAGGGAAACTCCTTTAGATTTCCGTATTTAAACAACCCTAACCAGTTAATTCAATGAGTGATTTAGAAAAGAATGCACAGGAGGAGGCTACAAAGAAGCATCCCTATAACCTGCGCGAAAAGAAAGAAAAGAAGGCTGCCTACCGTTCCTTGATACGGCCGGAACTGGCAGACGAGCTGTACGACAGGATACTGAATATCATTGTCGTGCAGAAGAAGTACAGAGACCCCAATTACTCTGCTAAGGATTTGGCGAAAGAACTGCAGACCAATACCCGTTATTTGTCGGCAGTGGTGAACTCCCGTTTCGGCATGAATTATTCTTGTTTGTTGAATAAGTACAGAGTGAAAGACGCTTTGCATTTATTGACAGATAAGAGATATGCTGACAAGAATGTTGAGGAAATCAGCACGATGGTAGGCTTTGCCAATCGTCAGTCTTTTTATGCTGCATTTTATAAAAATGTAGGAGAAACTCCTAACGGTTATCGTAAGAAAAATGCAGTGAAAGGTAAATAATGCAGTAAAACTGAACTTATAAAAGGAAATATTCCGAGTTATGTGCTCCGGAATACTTCCTTTTGTTATTTTAATACTAATCAATCTTTTCCAAACACGCATGAAAAAACAACTGATTTCCGTAATGGTTGCCGCGTCCTTGCTGACAGCTTGCGGCGGAGCACCGAAAACTACTGCCAAGGCAGAAAAATTTGATTATACAGTGGAACAATTTGCAGACTTACAGATTTTACGCTATCGCGTACCGGAGTTTGAGAACTTGTCTCTCAAACAGAAAGAATTAGTTTATTACCTCACGGAAGCCGCTTTGCAGGGACGTGACATCCTGTTCGACCAGAACGGGAAATACAACCTCAGAATCCGCCGGATGCTGGAAGCCGTCTATACGGGCTATACCGGCGACAAGACTGCGGCAGACTTCAAGGCTATGGAAGTGTACCTGAAACGGGTATGGTTCTCCAACGGCATTCATCATCATTACGGCTGCGAGAAGTTCGTACCGGGCTTTACTCCCGAATTCTTCAAGCAAGCCCTTTTAAGCGTGGACGCCGCTACACTGCCGCTTGCAGAAGGGCAGACGGTGGAGCAGCTTTATGAAGAGGTGGCTCCCGTTATCTTCGACCCCAAAGTGATGCCGAAGCGTGTGAACCAGGCTGCCGGTGAGGATTTGGTGCTGACCTCGGCATGTAATTATTACGACGGGGTGACGCAGCAGGAAGCCGAAGCCTTTTACAGCGCCCTGAAGGACCCTAAGGATGAAACGCCGGTTTCTTACGGATTGAACAGCCGCCTGGTGAAAGAGAACGGCAAGATTCGGGAGAAAGTGTGGAAAGCCGGAGGATTGTATGGTGCGGCTATCGGGAAGATTGTGTATTGGCTGAAGAAAGCGGAAGGCGTGGCCGAGAACCCTGAACAGAAAGCGGTTATAGCCAAGCTGATAGAGTTTTATGAAACAGGTGACTTGAAGACCTTTGATGATTATGCCATTCTGTGGGTGAAGGATTTGGATTCCCGCATCGACTTCGTAAACGGATTTACCGAAAGCTACGGCGACCCGCTGGGCATGAAGGCAAGCTGGGAATCTTTGGTGAACTTCAAGGATTTGGAAGCTACCCGCCGCACGGAGATTATCAGCAGCAATGCGCAATGGTTCGAAGACCACTCTCCGGTGGAAAAGCAGTTCAAGAAAGAGAAGGTGAAAGGTGTTTCAGCCAAGGTAATCACTGCCGCTATTCTGGCGGGCGACCTCTATCCTTCGACGGCTATCGGTATCAACCTACCCAATGCCAACTGGATCCGCAGCCATCACGGCTCCAAATCCGTAACGATTGGCAATATAACGGATGCCTACAACAAGGCGGCCCATGGCAACGGCTTCAACGAAGAGTTTGTATATAGCGATGCCGAACTGCAATTGATAGACAAATATGCCGATACGACCGATGAACTGCATACCGACCTGCATGAGTGTCTGGGACATGGTTCCGGCAAGCTGCTTCCGGGCGTAGACCCCGATGCGCTGAAGGCTTACGGCTCTACTATCGAAGAGGCGCGTGCCGACTTGTTCGGACTGTATTATGTGGCCGATCCGAAACTGGTGGAACTGGGGCTGACTCCGAGTGCGGATGCCTACAAGGCCCAATTCTATACCTATCTGATGAACGGCTTGATGACACAGCTTGTGCGTATCGAACCGGGAAACAACGTGGAAGAGGCACATATGCGCAACCGTCAGCTCATAGCCCGTTGGGTATATGAAAAGGGTGCTGCCGACAAAGTGGTGGAACTGGTGAAGAAGGACGGAAAGACTTATGTCGTAATCAATGATTATGAAAAGGTACGGGAACTGTTTGGCGAACTGCTTGCCGAAATACAGCGTATCAAGTCCACGGGCGACTATGACGCAGCCCGTGAACTGGTAGAGTCCTATGCCGTGAAAGTAGACCCGGAACTGCACGCGGAAGTATTGGAACGTTACAAAAAGCTGAACCTGGCTCCGTATAAGGGCTTTGTCAACCCGAAGTATGAGGCTGTGACGGATGCGGACGGCAACATAACCGATGTGAAGGTGACTTATGATGAAGGGTATGCCGAACAGATGCTACGTTATAGCAAGGACTACTCGGTATTGCCTTCAGTGAACGATTGAATGGTAATTTAGAGATTTTATTGTTTTCTTTTAGGCACGGATTACGCGGAATGCACGGATTTACTTTATCCTTTTTTTCCGTTTCCGTGTAATCCGCGTAATCCGTGCCTAAAAAATCATCAGGTGTATTTTGACACACCTCTTTTAAGATAAAAGGCTTTTTGCCTCAGGTGATAACCGGAACTCTCATTTCTGAAACTAATGGAACTAAAAGAACAACTCAAAGAAATAAAAACCCAGCTCCGCCTCTCCATGAATGGGGCTGTGTCTCAAAGTATGCGTGAGAAAGGTTTGGTCTACAAACTTAACTTCGGCGTGGAACTGCCCCGTATCAAAAGTATTGCTTCTGCTTACGGGAAAGATCATGCCTTGGCGCAGGCACTTTGGAAAGAAGATATTCGCGAATGTAAAATATTGGCGGGATTGCTCCAGCCTGTCGACAGCTTCTTGCCCGAAATAGCGGACATATGGGTGGAGAACATCCGGAACATCGAGATTGCGGAACTTACCTGTATGAACCTGTTCCAACATCTTCCGTATGCTCCTGCGAAGTCTTTTCACTGGATTGCCGCTGAAGATGAATATACGCAGGTCTGCGGTTTCCTTACCATTGCCCGGCTGTTAATGAAAAAAGGCGATATGAACGAACGGGTGGAGAATGAATTCCTTGACCAGGCAATATCGGCGTTCCTCTCAGGCTCTTATCATGTGCGCAATGCCGCGCTGACCGCTATCCGCCGTTTCATGCAGCACAGCGAGGAAAATGCGTTTCAGGTTTGCCGCAGGGTAGAAGGCATGGGAGATTCCTCTTCGGAGACAGAACGGCTGCTTTACAATCTGGTAAAGGAAGAGGTAGCGTTATGATAAAACGGTAAAGTGATAGAGTGCCGGCTACTTTACCATTCTCATCATTAATTTTTCTTTTTTTGTTTGCTTTCCGCAAAAAAGGCTTAACTTTGTTGGCTGTTAAAAAACTGCGCCTTTAAATGGAAAGTCAGAACGTGAAAGATACGGTTAGACAGATATTCACCGAATATCTCAATATGAACGGGCATCGCAAGACTCCCGAACGCTATGCCATACTCGACACTATTTATTCCATAGACGGCCATTTCGATGTTGACACGCTTTATTCGCTGATGGCAGACCAGGAGAATTTCAGAGTGAGCCGTGCGACGCTGTACAACACCATCATATTGCTTATCAATGCCCGGCTGGTTATCAAGCATCAGTTCGGAAATTCCTCTCAATACGAAAAATGCTATAACCGTGATACGCATCATCACCAAATCTGCACGCAGTGCGGCAAGGTTACCGAATTCCAGAACGAGGAATTGCAGCATGCCATTGAGAATACCAGGTTGAGCCGCTTTAACTTGACGCATTATTCGCTGTACATGTACGGCTTGTGTAGCAAGTGCGACCGCGCAAACAAAAGAAAGAAGAAAAATAATAACCATAAGAAAGAGAAATGAAAGTAGACATTCTATTAGGATTACAATGGGGCGACGAAGGCAAAGGCAAAGTCGTTGATGTATTAACTCCGAGATACGATGTAGTGGCACGTTTTCAAGGCGGCCCGAACGCCGGTCATACATTGGAGTTTGAAGGTCAGAAATATGTGCTCCGTTCCATTCCTTCGGGAATCTTCCAGGGTGATAAGGTGAATATCATCGG
>OHAM01001791.1_pt1 | contig 12769 bp, 9 predicted proteins | sample 1577161 | NCBI WGS metagenome assembly OHAM01 (sample SAMEA3541583, study PRJEB24748) | human gut metagenome | biome: human gut; feature: human-associated habitat; material: faeces | place: China | collected 2012
GGGGGCCACCACAAGAGATAGACCCTTATAGGGTCTGGTCAAACCACCCGTTCAACGGGTGGTTTTGATTGATAATGAGGAGCAAAATATCAGATGCCGTATTTCTGGCACAGACGCATGAAGATGGAAGCGATTTCCGGACGAGTGATCTGTGCATCGGGGCGGAAGTTTCCTGCGTTATCGCCGGAAAGCAGACCAGCTTTCTGCATAGCGCCTACGCTTTCTTTCGCATATCCGCTGATGGAAGCGGTATCCTGGAAATCAGGTGTGCCATTTTCCAGAGCAACACTAGAGAATTTCAGGTATCTTGCCAGCATAACTGCTGCCTGTTCTCTTGTGATAGGTGTGTTGGGCGCAAAGGAGGTATCGCTGACGCCGGATACTAGATTGTTTGCATATGCCCAGCTAACGGCATTGCCATACCGTGCATCACTGGAAACATCGGCAAAGGGGCTGCTGCCTGTATGAGAAGTACCGTTGAAGCGGTAAAGTACAGAAACCAGCATGCCTCTTGTCATGGACTGACTGGGCGCGAACTGTGTTTCGCTGACACCGGAGAACAGACCTCTCTGTGTGACATAGGAAACAGCAGGTGCATACCACTGATTTGCAGGTACATCACTGAAGTTTGTAGAACCTGTGGAAGGCTGCTGCACAGCTGCAAAAATAACTTCTACCACGTCAGTGGATTTCAGATGCAGCAGCTGCTGTACGGGGCCCTGAGAAACGCCGTTCACCAGTACGTCACGTACTTCATAACCGTCATGAGGCTGGATGGATACGCTGCCGTCATTGTTCGCGATGATCATACCGTTAGTCTGGTCACCTTTGATGACAGGGCGTCCGGTTGTTGTGCTGTTGCTGCTGGAACTGGAACTGCTGGAGCTGCTTCCGCTGGAGCTGCTTCCGCTGGAGCTACCACCACTGGAGCTGCCGTTATCGCTGCCAGTACCGTTATCGCTGCCAGTACCGTTATCACCGTTGTCACCGCCAGCACCGTTACCGCCGCTGTTATCACTGCCATCATCTTCTAAAGATACCTGTGTATAGGATGTTGCAGCGTCTTTGCTGTTCAATGTGATCAGTTTGGATACGCCTGTAAAGGATACGCCGTCAGGCAGTGTCAGGTTCCCAAGGTAGATCTGGTTATTCTGGCTTTCCAATACAGAAAGGGAGTCAGCGTAAATGGTCAGAACGCCGTCTTTTTCTGTGTGATGGCTGTAAGCCAGATCTTCAGAGCCAAGGAAATGAGCGTTTTCCAGATTCTGTTTGGATTTCAGTGAGATTTCCACGCTGGTGGTGTCTTCGGAAACACCTGTCAGATACAGACGAGCGTTATTGCTGTCGTTATCCCGCTGGATAATCACACTGGGGCCTGCGGCAAAAGCAGTGGTGGACATCAGTAATGATGCCACCAAAGCGCCTGCCCAGAGTGTATATTTCTTTTTCATGGGTAGGTTCTTCCTTAATTATTGATGTTCCAGAGAGATGGAAGGCATGCTGTCAGCATCGGGAGAAGAAATCCACAATGTCTGTGCAGTGATGCGGCCATCTGTTTCAGAAATGTTGTCTGTGCGGTACAGAACTGCCTGAATACGGTCGGGCAGGGAGCTGGGGTTATCGCAGTCCACATGGTCATGCTGCAGATCGCCTTCCGCTTCTTCGTTGATGACATAGATGAACATGCCATTGCTGATGAGGCTCACTTCGCCATTGGCGGGAACTTCCGCCAGAAGATAAGTTTCCCCGTTGATAGGTCTTGTTTCTTTTGTTTCTGCACCTGTTGCCAGATCGCGAACGGTAAATTCGCCGTTGACCTGAACATAGTTATATCTGGGGTCGCCTACATATGTGCCGACGATGACCAGAGAGCCGGCAGGGATGACTTCCTCAGAAGTATCGCCCCACTGATAAGCTTCACGGAGTCTGCCAATGGCAGCGCCGTCCTGCAGGAATGCCACGTCGTCGTTAACTGCGCCAATGAGTTGCAGGGATGCACCTTCGGGAACATTCTGCAGTTCCAGTTTGGTGATGTCATAAGTCCAGATACGGCTGTCTTCTGCGCCTGCACCAGGTTTTGTGAAGTATGCTTTGAATGTGCTGCCGTCATTTGCCATATTCTGTGTCAGTGTCAATGTGGTTTCTTTGGATACGCCATCCACATTTGTGGTCAGAACAGCAGTGATGCTTTCCATATCAGAAACACCAGTCAGTTTGATACCGCTGACAGACTGTGCTTTATCGTTTTTCATGGTCACAGTTGCAGTTGTGCCGGACTGGGAAAGGTCATACAGGCCTGCATCCAGTACGTTATCATAAGAAATACGTACCTGCTGTGTTTCTGTGGCTTCGGAAATATTGCCCTGTTTGTCTACGGCACGAACGGCATAGGTCAATACAGTATTGTTTGCAGTACCGATATGTTCGGTGAATGTGCTGCTTGTTGTAAAGGCAATGGATTTGCCGTTTTTCAGGATCTCGTAACCCAGAATGTTTTCTCCGTCGGTGTGGGAGAAGGTCAGTGTTACATCCTGACCACTGGAGCCAACGGAATTGGATGTTGTAACGGAATCCAGTGTCAGTGTGCCGTTTGCAACGCCTGTGCCTTCCAGACGGTTGCGGCGGGAGTTATCGTTCAGATACCAGATGGCTCTTTCTTCTTCGCCATAGGATTTCAGTTTGTTCTTTGTGCTTTCTGTCAGTTCCATACCCCAACGAGTGAAGAATTCTGACAGGTCTTTCTGGGCAACTTCAGATGCGATCAGTGCAACGCGGTTGTCGTAGTCATTTCCGCTATAAGCACCGGATTTCCACAGTTTAAAGAACTGGTTGTAGAAGTCCATAGGAGCGTCTGCGTTGTCATAAGCCAGATGCAGCTGCCAATACATGCCCAGCTGTACGAATACGTTGTTGGCTGTGCCGGGGCGTGCTTCCGCAACTTTCTGGAAGATAGCGGAATATCTGCCTTCGCTTTCCAGACGAGTGGTCAGGGAAGTCATATCGCCGCCGTCATAGCTTTGCACCATGAGGGAGTACAGGTTGTTGGTGATTTCTGTTCTGCCCAGTTTATCCATGTTATGACCGATTTCGTGAGCGATACCCCAGCCGTAAAGGCCGTTTGTATCTGCTTCGCTGGACAGCATGGAAACGGGAGTGCCTTTCACCAGATCACCAGCGGAACCATAGCCGATACCGATATGATCGCCGCCAGCATACATGAAGGCGGAACCGAACATACGCATGTAACGGATGTTCTGACGGCTTTCCATAGGATACTGGTAAGCATCTTTGTCACCGTCTACAATGCCCTGTGTGGTATTTACTACATAAGAAACATCTTCCCAAGCCAGGATTGCATTGTAAAGGGATTCTGTTGTCAAACCGTTTGCGACTTCTTTTACAGGAATGGACAGCAGGAAGCTGGGAGTTGCAATATCTGTATGGTTACGGATGCTTGTCTGACCCAAACGGTTGCTGTTTGCCTGTACATATGTGTTTACTTCTGCCACATAAGCAGAGATTTTTTCTTTTCTTGCGGATTCGGACAGTTCATACCAGTCAGACAGTTCCAACATAGGTGTTTTTACGCTGGTATTGTTGTTGGTGATGATACGCAGGGAGATTTCGTCTGCATGAGAACCGCTGTATGTCAGATACAGTGCGCCGCCTTTTTCTGTGGAAACGGAAGCGATCTGTTCCACGGAAATGATATTTCTGCCGGACTGCAGCTGGATGCCTTTGCCTTTCCATGCGTTGTAATCAGCATAATACTGTGTGGGCACGATGGTAACGGTTTCACCAGCGGGAATATCGGCGTAGATCACCACATCGCTGCCGGAAGAAGCTACAACACCCAGAGGCTGCAGTACGCTTGCGGTCTGACCATATGCGCTGTCTGCTGCGGTGCTGCGGGACTGGAAGCCTGTCTGTGTTGCCAGTTTGCCGCCTTCTGCCAGTGTTTTTGCATCGTTCAGTTCACGAAGCATCATATCTTTATTCAGATAGAATGGGTTTGTATTTTCTACTCTGCTGCGAAGTGTTTCTACTTTTTCAAGTGTTTCTTCCTTGCTGTATTTCAGTTCGGTAAATGTACCGTTGGAGAACAGGTCTGCGATTTCCGCAGGTGTGTTATCCAGATGATAGAAGGCTGCTTCAGACAGTGTAACTGCTTTTGCGCCTTCCCACTGACCAACGTTGACTCTGACTCTGGAAATGTCGTTGGATTCAGGCAGTTCCAGTACCAGATAACCAGCACCGTCTTTTGTCACTTTGGCAGTGATATTTGCGTTGATGGTTGCAATCTTTTCGTATTTGCCATCAGCTGTTTTGCGGTAAGTGGTTGCGCTGTAATCACGCATGCCTGTGGTATAGCTCAGGTCTCCCTGTCTGGGAACGTAGATCATATAGTTCATGCTCTGAGGCTCTGCAAAATCAAATGTGAAGGACTGATCTTTCCAGTATGCGCCGGACTGCCAGAATGTGGAGTAGTTGCCGTCCAGTACATGTTTGATATTGAAGTTAGGTGTTTCACTCCAGTTCACATTGCCTGCTGCGCCGCTATCAGAACGAACAGTGATCAGTTCGTTGGAGATACGGTTTTCCGTAGGCAGGGCCATTGATGGTCTGTGCCTTAGGAGCGCCTTCTGCCACAACGGAGCGAGGGCTGACACCAGCCTGATTATACGCTTCTACGCAGAATTCGTAAGTAACGCCGTTTGTCAGGTTGCCTACGGTAAGGGAGTTGTTATCGCCTACATCAGAGGAGATCCACTGATCTGCGCCTTTTTCACGATAGTAAACCAGATAGCCCATGGCATTTTCGGATTTTGCCCAGCTGAAACGCAGAGCGGAATCCATGGAAGTCACCTGCAAAGTGGTAGGTGCCACAGGTCTGCTGTCGGGAAGGGGTGTTGCGGATACGATTGCGGAAGTTGCACTTTCCCATTCACCGCTGGTACCTACGACTACGAAATAATATTTTTTCAGATTTTCCAAACCGCTGATGGTGATGCGGTTATTTTCTGTGGTCTGAACCTGTGTCATGCCGTTCTGTGTGGTGCCATAGTAAACTTTATAGCCTGTTACGTTTGCCATGGCATCCCAGGAAAGGGATACGCTCTTTGCGCCGGCAGTTGCGGAAACATTCTGAGGTTTTGCCGCTTCTGCTTCCGGTGCTTTTGTCAGTGTGCTTTCTACAAAAGCAACCTGTTTGATGACAGCAGTTTCATTATCTTCTGTTTTAGTAACCTGAATGGTGATTTTCTTTACGACTTTTCTGGAACCCAGATTTACCACCAGTACGTTTTCGCGTCACGGGCAGAACGGGCTGCAACAGTCAGTTTGCCGTAAGGAATGGTTTCGGTCACAACTTTGCCGTCTTCTTCTACTTCCAGAACCAGATTGAAGTATTCAATGCCGCCGTTTGCGGGGGTGGCAATTTGTACTTCGCTCATGGCAACGCCTTCGTTAAAGGCGATGGGGATTTCCAGAGGTGCTTCGGGAGAAATTTCGCCGGAATCTTTTTTGCTGAATGTAATGGCTTCTGTTTCTGTAAACAGGTCAGCAATGTTTTTGTCATCGGCAATTTCTACTTCAGACAGGTCTGTTTTGTCAACGTCGATGTTTTGTACAATGGCGCGAGATACCATAGCACCATTCTGTGCAACGGCTTTGCCGGTGCCCTGTACCATCATGCCGCGGTTTACATAGGAAATATCCACGATGTTGACAGTGCCGTCTTTGTTCAGGTCATAAGCGTCGTTATCAGTGTCCAGAGCTGCTTCTACCAGCTGCTGATCTTCCTGATTTACGCTGCCGTCGCCATTCACATCCCCAAGTGTGAATGTGCTTTCTTTGGTACCGATGGTAATGATTTTTGCGTATTCTTCAAGAGAAAGTTCATTATATGTATAAGTGCGGTAACCGTCATCTGTCACTGCAATGCGGTATACGCTGTCCGCAGTGCCGGCGGGCAGATCGGAAGCAACGATGTCGATGGCTGTTACCAGATCATCATCGCCGCATTCATTACCGGTTTCATCCAGATAAGTATAAGAAATGGATGCGGGCACTTCTTCTCTTGTATAAGAATTGGAAACAGACATCTGGATATTCTGTTTTTCCACGGTTTCTTTTGTCAGAGGATAATCCATATGGATACGAACGGAAATGGTGCTGGTGCTGTCTACGGCTGTTAAGGAAAGCACGGGCTTTTCTTCTTTGGTTTCTTCCTCTTTTACTTCTTCCTGTTTTTCTTCCTCGTCTTTTACGTCTTCGGAAGGAGCCGCAGTTTCTTCGCCTCCTTCAACAGGAGGAACTACGGGTGTTTCTTCTGGAGTTTCCACAGCAGGATTTTCTGGTGTTTCTTCTTTTCCGCTTTCCTGCTCCTGATTATGTTCACCGTCGCCTTCCGGTGTGGAAGGTTCTGTGTTAGCATTGTCATCAGATTCTGTGGCATCTGTTTCAGGTGCGTCAGACGGTGTTTCAGTATCGGCTGCATCTTCTGGTCCCTGTGCAGAAACTGTATCGTTTACGGTTTCTTCGGCATAAACACTGGGAACGGAACTGCTCGCCATGACCGCTGCCAGTACAAGGCAGGGCAGTGCATTTTTCTTCATAAAAAATACCTCTCTTCCTTTTTTGATTTACTCGAAAATTTTTTTTGCATCGTCTGATTCTCACAAAGTGGATGCATTGGTTGACAGTATAGCATACAAACAACTAAAATACTATGGTTTTTCTAGGATATTTGAAAAACAGGTATTTTGGACAAGTGAAAAAGATTTTAGTGAGTGAAAATATGCAAAGTATGTATAAAGGGTAATACAAAAACAAAATGTGTATAGAAAACCACTAAATGGTATTTCATACAAACCATGGAGGTTTTGGTAAATAATGGAGGAAGCGAAAAGAGAAAATGGAAAAATTTTCTAATTATTGTATAAAAATAATAAATTTTGTCATAAGAAATAATTATTGATGCATGATACGGGGGGGGACTTTGTATGACAAATGAATAGAGACAGGTGCCCCAAGGCAGAGGATTCTATGGTTGGTGGAGCACATTTGCTTATATAAAAGAAGAAACTAGCTTTTCATTTGCCATTTGACTGGTTTTGGCTTAGAATGAAAGAAAATCGGAAAGAAAAGAGGAATTTTTTTGAAAAAAGTCATTTTAGCGGCGTTGAACGCAAAATACATCCATTCCAATCTGGCATTGCGTTATCTGTCCCGTTTTCAAAATAATAACCAGAAACATCATGTGGAAACCATGGAATTTACCATCAACCAGCGGCTGGATTTCATTGCCGAGGAACTGTTCCGCAAACAGCCTGATGTGGTGCTGTTTTCCTGCTATATCTGGAATGTGGAGATGCTGCGGCAGCTTTGTCCTATTCTGAAAAAGATCATGCCGGACTGTGTCATTGGTTTCGGCGGCCCGGAAGTCAGCTACGAAAGCGAAACCTTTCTCCGGGAAAATCCTGCGGTGGATTTTGTCATGCGTGGGGAAGGGGAGCTTGTTTTTACAAAATATCTGGAACACCTGGATACGGGAAATCCCGCAACATTGGGGGAAATCGAAAGCCTGACTTATCGGCAGGGAGAAGAGATTTTTTCTACACCTCAGATGCATCCCATGGATTTGGCACTTCTGCCATTTCCTTATGAAGAAGATTTCAGCGATGTGCAGAATCAGATCATTTATTACGAATCTTCCAGAGGATGTCCTTATCATTGCGGATACTGTCTGTCTTCTGTGGAAAATGGTGTGCGGTTTGTGCCGCTGGATAAGGTGCTGCCGGATTTGCAGAAATTTTTAGACAAGAATGTACCACAGGTGAAATTCATCGACCGCACTTTTAACTGTAAAAAAAGTCATGCCATGGCAATCTGGAAATATCTCCATGAACATGACAACGGTGTTACCAATTTCCATTTTGAAATTACAGCGGATTTGATCGATCAGGAAACCATTGATTTCCTGAAAACTGTACGGAAAGGGCTGTTTCAGTTTGAAATTGGTGTCCAGTCCACCAATCCCCAGACCATCCGTGCCATCAACCGTAATGTGGATTTTGCGGCGCTGTCGGAAATCGTGCAGCAGATCAAAGACGGCGGGAATATCCATCAGCATTTGGATTTGATTGCAGGTCTGCCCTATGAGGATTATAACTCTTTCGGGCGTTCTTTCAATGACGTGTATGCCCTCCAGCCGGAACAGCTGCAATTGGGATTTTTGAAGGTATTGAAAGGCTCCATGCTCCATCAGAAACAGAAGGAGTTTGAAATTGTTTATCATGACACAGCACCTTATGAAGTGCTGACCACCCATGAACTGCCTTTTGCGGATACTTTGCGTCTGAAATATGTGGAAGAAATGGTGGAAACTTATTACAACAGCGGAAGATTTTTGCATACTCTTGCATATCTGGTACCGCTCTATGAAAGTCCCTTTGCCTTTTTTGAGGCATTGTCCCAGTTCTGGGTGGCGGAGAATTACCATTATCTGGGGTTGTCCAAAATGGGGCTGTTTGATGCGTTATGGCGGTTTGTGGAACAAAATCCGAAAGTGGAAAAACAGAAATTGCAGTGGGAAATGAAGTTCGATATTGCTCTCCATGAAAAGCCCAAAAAACTGCCTGCATGGCTGACTGTCACCAATGAAGAACAGTGGCATGACAAGGTTTTTGCTTTTTATGGCAATCCGGATTTGTGGCAGAAGTGTTTGCCCCATTACAAGAGCAACAAGGAAGCCCTCCGTCAGACCCATCTGGAAGTTTTCGGTGATGAGGAGCAAAAGGCGGTGCTCTTTGATTATGGCAAAAGAGATCTGTTGGGCAATGCGGAGTATAAAATCATGGAAACGGCGGAAATTCAGGTGTGAATGAAATCTTGCTTCGGGTGAATAAAAAAACATGCAAAAAAATAATAAAAAACCATTGACAAATGAAAAAAACGGCATTACAATAGGAACAACTTTTCAAAAAGAACAAAGACGTGGAAGAGAAGAGTAGTTGGCAAAATACCTTTCAGAGAGTTTCCGGTTGGTGTGAAGGAAGCAGGGATATGTTGATGAAGATGGTCTTGGAGTCGTATGGTCGAGCTGATGAAGTTAGATCATAACGGGTGCACCCGTTACAGTGCCAGAGTATAATCCGTTATTTGACGGCCGTACTTGTTGAGGTTTGCTTCGTGAGGAGCAGATGAATTTAGGTGGTACCACGAATTTACGCTTTCGTCCTAATGTGCATGAATATGCAGCAGGACGGAAGCTTTTTTTATTGCCGAAAGGAGAAAAATACACATGATAAAGTTGGAGAAGGTAAGCAAAACCTTCCGCACCGGCAGCGGAGAAGTTCACGCCGTAAGGGAGGTAAGTTTGAATATTGAACAGGGCGAGATTTTTGGTATCATCGGGTTTTCCGGTGCAGGAAAATCCACACTGGTACGATGCATTAACCTGTTGGAACGCCCCACAGAAGGTACTGTGACCGTGGATGGTACGGAACTGACAAAGCTGGATGAAAAACGGCTGCGGGAAGTGCGCAGAAAGATCGGTATGATCTTCCAGCATTTCAATCTGCTCCGTTCCAGAACCGTATACGATAACATCGCTTTTCCCCTGAAGAAAAGCAATTTGTCCAAAGAAGAAAAACACAAGAAAATATTATCCCTGCTGGAGCTGGTTGGGCTGTCTGATAAAAAGGATGCTTATCCTTCCCAGCTTTCCGGTGGACAAAAACAGAGAGTTGCCATTGCCAGAGCATTGGCGAACGATCCAAAAGTGTTGCTGTGTGACGAAGCTACCAGCGCACTTGACCCACAGACTACAAAATCCATTTTGCACCTGCTGAAACAGGTCAATGAAAAACTGGGCATCACCATTGTGGTCATCACCCATGAAATGGCAGTGGTCAAAGATATTTGCGACCGGGTAGCCATCATGGAGTTGGGACGTGTGGTAGAAGAAGGCGCAACAGAGGATGTATTCGTTCATCCCAGAGAAAAAGTTACCAAAGACTTCATCAGCACCGCCGGCAATGTGGATAAGATTTATGAACTCATCGAACAGGGCAACGACCTGACAAAACTGCAGGAAGGCGAAAAAATGGTGATGATGACCTATTCCGCCAATAACGCAGGGGAGCCGGTGATTTCTTATCTGGCAGAAGCCTTTGATGTAAAAGCCAATATCATTTACGGCAACATTGACATTCTCAAAGGCAAGACCATCGGGAAACTGGTGGTGACCCTCAGCGGAAAACCGGAAAACATGGAAAAAGCATTGGCATATATCGAAGAAAGAAAAGTAGAACTGGAGGTCATTAAGGCATGAATATCTTATATCAAATCGCACCGAATCTGGAAGCCCTGGGTTCGGAACTTGTAAAATGTATCGGGCAGACCTTCCAGATGCTGATTATCTCTGGTGTCATTGCCTTTGTATTGGGTTTATTTCTGGGGGTACTGCTCATCGTTACCAAAAGCGACGGCATCATGGCAAATCCGGTATTGTATAAAATTCTGGATAAGATCATCGACGTGATTCGTTCCATCCCCTTTATTATCCTGATGGTGTTGCTGATTCCTGTAAGCCGTGCCCTGGTGGGAACAGGTTCCGGCGTTACCGGTTCTTATGTGGCACTGATTGCGGGAACAGTTCCATTCTTTGCCAGACAGATTGAATCCGTACTGGCAGATGTGGACTACGGTCTGGTGGAAGCCAGCGCTTCCATGGGATTTTCTCCACTGGAAATCATTTTCAGTGTATATCTGAAAGAAAGCATCCCCGGTATTACTCGTGTGACCATGATTACATTTGTCAGCCTCATCGGTATCACAGCTATGGCTGGTGCTATCGGTGCCGGCGGTCTGGGGGACTTTGCCATCCGTTACGGCTACCAGATGGGTTATCGTGACATGATCTGGGTAACTGTTATCATCATTCTGATTATCATCAGTGTGATTCAGGGTGTGGGCAATCTTATCATTCGGAGAACCACACATTAATCGTTGCTTTGAAATGGGAAACTATTTTAAGGATATAGAACATAAATAATATTTTGAGAAAAGAAAGGGAGTAGAAAACTATGAAGAAAAATGCGAAAAAATGGATTGCAGCAGCTTTGGCAACAGTAGCAACAGTATCTCTGACCGCTTGCGGCGGCAGTGCAGACACACAGGAAGCAACAGCAGACAGCGGCGAAACCACTGTTGTAAAAGTTGGTGTGGTTGGGGAATACAACGCCCAGTGGGATACCATCAACGAACTGCTGGCAGATGACGGCATTCAAGTGGAACTGGTGAAATTCACAGACTACGCAGCACCCAACCGTGCCCTGAATGACGGTGAAATCGACCTGAACGCGTTCCAGCATAAAGCATTCCTGGCAAACGACATTCAGCAGAAAGGTTATGACATTGTAGACATCGGCGATACCATCATCGCACCTTTGGGCATCTACAACAACAAAGACAAGATTTCTTCCATTGAAGAGATCAAAGACGGTGACGTTATCGCGATCCCCAGCGATTTGACAAACGGCGGCCGTGCGCTGAAACTGCTGGAAGCAGCTGGAATCATCGAATGTGACCCTGCAAAAGGCGTTGTTCCCACAAAAGCAGACATCACCAAATACAACAAACAGATCGAAATTATGGAAGCAGAATCCGCAACACTGGCAAATCTGCTGCCTGACTGCACAGCAGCCATCATCAACGGCGGCAATGCTTTCACAGCAGGTCTGAACCCTGTGACAGATACCATCTTTGTAGAAGATGTAAACCCTGAAACAAATGCAGCAGTACCTGATCTGGTAAACGTGATTGTTGCTCGTATAGAAGATAAAGACAACGAAGTGTACAAAAAAATCGTAGAAGCATACCAGACACCAGAAGTACAGAAAACCATTGAAGACGAATACCAGGGCGCATTTGTATGCGCATGGGAAGGTGCAGAATAATCCCAAAGAACACAAGAGCAGGTCGGAAAGCCCGACCTGTTTTCTTTGAAGGGCAGGAAAGGATGAAAAAATATGACAGTAAAACCTTATGTATTAGCTGAAAAAGCATATTTGACAGATTTGCGGCGGCATTTTCACGCACACCCGGAAGTAAGTTTGCAGGAATATGAAACCTGCAAGAAAATTGAAGGGGAACTGGACAGTATGGGAATTCCTCACAAACGCATTGGAGAAACAGGCGTTTACGGCTGGATTGATGGGAAGAAAGCAGGGGATGGCGTAACCGTTGCCCTGAGAGCTGATATTGACGCTCTGGCCATGGAAGACCTGAAAGAAGTGCCTTATCATTCTCAGAATGCAGGTGTTTGCCATGCCTGCGGCCATGATGCCCATACAGCAACATTGCTGACAGCGGCGAAAATTCTGAAAGCAAAAGAAAATGAATTTTCCGGTCAGGTGCGCCTGTTCTTCCAGCAGGCAGAAGAAATTGGTCAGGGTGCCAGACAGTTTGTTCAGGCAGGTCTGCTGGATGGTGTGACCCGTGTATTTGGTGCCCATGACACAGGTTCTCTCAGGAATTTCCAGCGAGGACATCATCCTGATTGGTGAAGATCTTCGGCCTGGATGCCCGGTCAGATTGGAGGGGTGTTATGAGGGCTGATTTTCTGATGCAGGGAATCCGGAGCATGGTTCGCCGTAGAAGAAAACTGTATCCTACATTGCTGTCTATCTCCATTGGAATGATGCTGGTAGTGATTGTCAGCACGGTCGGAGAAATCGGAACCGGGCTTGTGGAGGAGGAAATC
>OHAM01001793.1_pt1 | contig 12759 bp, 15 predicted proteins | sample 1577161 | NCBI WGS metagenome assembly OHAM01 (sample SAMEA3541583, study PRJEB24748) | human gut metagenome | biome: human gut; feature: human-associated habitat; material: faeces | place: China | collected 2012
TTGACTGCTAATCCCGAACTACCTTTATTTATATACAGTCCTCTTTATCTCCCCTTGTGAAACTTAAATTCATGGTAGAAAAAATGTCTTCACTGACTCCGCCAAGTCTTGTGGTGAATCCCTCTTTTACGATGCCGGTCGCTTCCAGCGAAGGGAAATGTAAAAGTGGCACTTCCACACCGGATTTCGTCTGATGAATGACCTCAACCGGTACGCCTGTCTGATTCTTTCTTTTCCAATTATGTTCCATTTTCATACGCTGTAATATTTTCTAATTACATTTCTCCTGTTTTTTTCTGCAATTAAAAACCCTGATATTCAAAAGCATTCTGAATCACTTTGATCTTTTTCCCCAGAATCGCCACCACATCAAATCTGCACGAAGTGTCCGTGCCATATCCATGTGTCAGGCAATAATAGGAAGCTACCTTTGATATCGTTCTCTGTTTTGCAGGTGTCACCGCCTCAAGCGGATTTCCTGTTCCACCGTCTGCGCGGTATTTTACCTCCACAAACACAAGATACCCATTCTGCCTTGCAACAATGTCAACCTCTCCCATACGACATCTGTAATTATATTCTAAAATCTCATACCCCTGCTGCTCTAAATACGCACCCGCCAGTTTTTCATAAGCAGTCCCAACACTTCTCTTATTAATAGAAACCTCTTTTCCGCAAAACGCCGATTTTTTGTATCTGCTATTACTTTTCCTGCATTTAAGAAAGCATATCTGCCTGCTGCAGCTTTGCTTTCATCTTATCCATGTCATCCACAAACACAAGGATCTCCGCCACCACCTCATAAAGTTCCGGTGGGATTGTATCCCCTATTTCTAATTTGGAAAGTGTTTCTGCAAGTTTATTATCCTTATAAAAAGGGATATCATTCTCTTTTGCTTTTTCAATGATTTTTTCTGCGATCTCGCCCTTCCCGCTCGCAAGGATCTTCGGTGCTTTATCGCCAGGTTCGTAGGCAACTGCCACCGCAGTTTTTACTTTTTTCTTTTCCAGATTCCATGCCATATCCGCTCACCACCTCTGTCTTCATCAGGCTCTCACATCAAAAGAATAACGATGCAGTGTTCCCGTCTGCGGCATATCTTTTCGTAGAAAATCATCTCCAAAATTTACCTTCTTTTCTTCCTTTGTCACCGTTATTGTGCACTGATAACCTTTTTCTTTCAGTTTCTGCTCCAAAACCGGAAGATACTTCTCCACCAGATCATAAGATGCATCATCTGCCATATAAAAATTCGTCTTCACTTTCCGGTGCTGCATTTTCACGGAGACATCCGTAGAACCGAGGTGTTCGAGATCAAGATGTAAAAATGCACTCAGTTCCGCATCCGGATCTTTGAGGTTCTTTTTATTCGTATAAACATAAAGTTCACCGTTTGCATTCTGACCGGATAATTTCAGCGGCACCTGCACATAAGTATATGCCTGATTGAGCTGATTCATAAATTCAATATTGTTTCTTACTTCTGTGGCAGTATCCAAAAAAGCTGATTTGGTAATTCCGGCTTCTTTTAAGACATCTTCCACCTGTTTCATCTGCTGTTCCAGTTTTTCATAAAGCTGGCTGATTTTTTTCTCTTCTTTTAATTCTTCCGGTCTTATCAGCCACTGCTGCTCCATGACGTTTTGAAGCAGACTTTTATATGCCCTGCTGCCAAAAAGTTTTTGAACATTTGCGGATACCGCCTCACTGTTTTCTGACAGAATCTGTGATACTGTGCGCAAAAAATCAGATACGGTCAGATTCTTATTCAGAGCCGATCCACCATTCTCCAGATTCCCTACAGTGTCCTCCGCCATGAGATTCTGCGCCACACTCTCATCTTCCAATGTATTGATAAAGATCTCCTGTTCCATATCTTCCGGAAAAAGCTGTGTATCTTCCACCAGCGAAGGAATGTTCTCTAATAACTTTCCGAAATCAGACAGCTGCTGTTCTGACAGGATGTCCTGTAATGTCTGGTTGCCAGCAGATATTGCAGCGTCTTGTGCTGCCGTTGCTGCAGATGTCTGCTGAGTTTCTCCTGCCATTGTCTGTGTGCCAGATGTCTCTGTACCGGGTGTACGTGTGTCTATAACGTTCTGACCATTTACTGTGTCCGCACTACTAATCGTGCTCTGCCCGTCTGTTATATTCTGATCGCCAGTAATAACTTGTCCGCCTGACGTATTCTCACTGTCTGCCACCGTCTGTCCTTCGGGCGCATTCTCTCCACCGGAGATCTGCTCTGGAAGTAAAATGGATACAATTTTCTGGTTCAGCTGCACTGCCTGATCCGGTGTCAGACTATCTGAACCTGCAAGATTTGCAAGGTCATTCATTACCTGATCCATCTCCTGCAAAATTGCGTGCTGATCCGTCATATAATTTTCAAACTGCGCTGCCATTTCTGTGGAAACAGGAATCCCAAGCTTTGTCATATTTACTACTGTAGTTACATCTACCCCCGGATTCATATTGGCAATCCTTGCCATATTCATCAGGCTCTGCTTATCAATTGGCATCTGCTCTTTCATCATCGCATCAACCATCGCAAGATTGCGCTCCGTCACCGGCACATTTCCCTCTGCCAGCGCATTGGTAAGAATCGGATTTCCACCACTGCCTGCGCCTGTGTAAGGCTTTATCTCGATTGTCTCACCGTCATTGCTTTTTACCTGAAAAAACATGGGGGTTCCCTGCGAAAGCTGCACTCTTCCAGACAGTCTTGCCGAGATCGTCTGACCATCACTCAATGCCAGTGTGACTTTTCCATTTTTTACAGAACTGACCGTTCCCTCAAAAACACTTCCGGAAAACAGTTCTTCTAAGGTAGACACTACCTTCTGCATACCAGAAGCAGCTTTTAATTCTTCCGTTCCGCTTGAAACATTTCGGTTATATTGTCCTAACATATCGGATATGTGCATAATTCCGCCTCACTTCCTGCATACTTTTTGCTTACTGTGCTTTTCTAGAACAAAGAGTTGCAGCATAAAACCACAATATCTCTCAGATAAAATTTTTGATAAAGCTGGCACGATGAATCGGAGACGGTCCAACTTCCTGCAAAGCCTTAATATGCTCCGCTGATCCATATCCTTTATTGGAAGCAAAACCATACTGCGGAAGGATTTTATCATATTCGACCATCAAACGATCTCTTGTAACCTTGGCGACAATACTCGCTGCCCCTATGGAAATACTTTTTGCATCTCCTTTGATGATTGGAACCTGTCTGATAGAAACTCCGGGAATCGTTACCGCATCATTTAATAATATATCGGGTTTTACACTTAATTTGCTTATAGCCTCACGCATTGCCTCATAAGTTGCCTGCAAAATATTAATCTCGTCGATCCGCTGCGGACTTGCCATTCCAATCCCGACAGCAACCGCTTTTTCCATGATCACACCATACAGTTCTTCCCGCTTTGCCGCAGAGAGTTTCTTGGAATCATTAATGTACAAAATATCACAATCTTTTGGCAAAATGACTGCTCCGGCTACTACAGGACCGGCTAACGGACCTCTGCCAACTTCATCGATTCCGCAGATATAACCGCAATCTGCATATTCGTACTCATATTTTTTCAGATTTTCAATGCGAAGCTTCTCTGCCTCTAATTTTTCCAGACGCTTTTTTGCCTGTTCAACTATTTTCACAACGCCGGAACGCTCATCATTTTCATATGTCTGTATAAAAGAAGGCAGCTTCTCATCCTCCACTGCCTTAAGTTCTTCTTTGATCTCACCGATTTTTTTCTCTGTCATGTTACCTGCCGCCTTTTATCCACGTTTTCACACAAGAAATGTATCCATTTCTAACATCTTTCCATTTCTTATTCTGTATCCGGTCTCTCTAATGTAATTTTTCCAAGCTTACCGCTGCGGAATTCATCAATCAAAAGTGCTGCTGCTTTACTGTAATCTAATTCATTTCCTTTGGAAATGCACTTCCGGTTTTCTGCGATCTGCTCTAAAATCTTCACAGGCGTTTCGGACTCATCCACACCGTAACGCTCCTTTAAAATACCTGCATAATCTCTCGTCAAAACCTTGATCAGTTCCAGAGACAATTCATCAATATTTAAAATTTCATCTTTGATCGCACCGATCAGCGCCAGACGGAGACCTACCATCTGATCTTCGAATTTCGGCCACAAAATTCCAGGGGTATCTAACAATTCCAGGTTCTTGTTCAGACGAATCCACTGTTTTCCTTTGGTGACACCCGGCTTATTTCCAGTCTTCGCACACGCTTTTCCGGCATAAGAATTGATAAAAGTTGATTTTCCAACATTCGGAATTCCCACAACCATCGCGCGGACAGGACGGTTCACGATTCCCCTTCTTCTGTCACGTTCGATTTTTTCCTTGCAGGCTTCCATAACTACATTTGTAACAGTTTTCATGCCTGTTTTCGTTCTCGCATCAAGACCGACGACATAGTAACCCATCTTTTTAAAATAAGCTGCCCATTCTTTGTTCTGGTTTTCATCCGACAAATCTGATTTGTTCATAATGATCAGCCGCGCCTTGTTTTTTCCCAACTCATCAATGTCTGGATTCCGGCTGCTTAATGGGATTCTCGCGTCCACAAGTTCGATCACCAGATCAATTAATTTTATATCTTCCTGCATCTGACGTTTTGCTTTTGTCATATGTCCCGGATACCACTGAAACTGCATATTTTTTCCTCACTTTTCCTTCTTATAAAAATCCAAATTTTTTCCATGGAGACACGCAGAACCACGCCTTGCCGATAATGTAGTCTTTTTTTACATTTCCGATATTGGCATAGCGGCTGTCCTCGCTGTTATTACGGTTGTCTCCAAGGACAAAATACTCATCATCCTCTAACTTCATTTCCTCCGAGGCAAGTCCCGCCTCCTCGATTGCAGACACATCCACCTTCTCGTCAAAAAGTTCGCCATTCACGTAAACCGCACCATTCTGGATCAGCACCGTGTCTCCCGGAACAGCGATCACACGTTTAACATAATAGTGGGATTTTTCATTTCCATTTGGCAGAAACACGATAATATCGTTCGGTTTCGGATCTGATACTTTATAGATAAATCTGTTCACTAAAATCTCATCTCCGCTTTCTAATGTTTCTGACATCGACTGCCCTACCACACTCGTCCGCAATCCGATAAAATATACAAACGTAAATGCAATGACAAGCGTGATCATAATCTCAACTATCCAGCTTAAGATTTCTTTCACGATCGTCATGTTTACTTTTTTCTTTCTTCTTCCGAAATTCAATCCGCTTCTTTTTCTTCTCACTTTTGTTTTCCTCTGCTCTGTTGTCCGCAAATAATACATGTTATAGATTACCACAAAGCTTGATTGTGCGCAATTCGAGAATCGGATTTTCCAGATTTTATAAATGCATCCTTCCGTCCTTTTACTGGTAAACTGCCGTTTCAACAAGTACCCCGATCACCAGATAACGATGATTCCGCTCGCCGTTGACACAGGTGGAAAGTGTGATAAGTCTGTCATCTTCCCCGATCTGCATATCCTCCCGGACATGTAATTTATTATCAGAAACTTTTTCTCTGACATCCGCCAAAAACTGATCCCTGTCGTCCTTACTGCTGACCACATACTCTGACGGAATGTACACATCTGTAAATTTCGCCGCCTCGTAGATTTCATAAGTCAGACGTTCATTCTCCGTATACACATAAATATACGGATGCCCGTCAAAAAACGTTTCATCCTCAAAACTGTGAATACTTCCAAACATGGAACCATTTTTCATGTTATGTCCATATAGTACCGTATTATAATCCGAGAAATCTTTCCGGTTGCATTGATTGGTGTAAATACAGCCCGGATATCCCTTGCTGTGGTCTAAGTTATAGTCCAGATAATAATTATCTGTCCCGGACTGTAACAGCGGATAGTCTACCTGCGTTCCCGGAACAACGATCCATGCATAAATATCTTCATTCTGTTCATGCAGCTGTCCGAAATCATAGACCGGATCACAGTAGATCACTGTTTCTTCTGTGCTCTCCTCCGTTTCCGGTTCTTCAATAACCGCCTCGGTCGCAGCGCTTAACGCTTCTTCCTGTCTCATTTTTTCATATTCTAATTCCCGCTGTTTCACACTCCAGTGATGATAGACCAGATAGCCTCCACAACACACGGCGATGGCACAGAGTATCAGCACAACTGTCCAATCAGCTGTTTTTCTCCGCCTTTTTGCTTTTCGTTCTTTTTTTCTCTTTTCCCGCAAAGTGCTCATTTACTTCTGCTCCTCGTAAAATAAATGGATGATCGTCTGTTCTGAATTAAGAAAAAGCCATAGAAAAAGCGGCTGCTCTCTCTATGGCTCACGCATGCATTGAACTATTTTACTAATTCTTTAACTTTAGCTTTCTTACCAACACGGTCTCTTAAGTAGAATAATTTAGCTCTTCTTACTTTACCAGCACGAACAACTTCTACTTTCTCAACGTTTGGAGAATGTAATGGCCAGGTTTTTTCAACGCCACATCCGTTAGAAATCTTTCTAACTGTGAATGTCTCACGGTTGCTTCCACCCTGTCTCTTAATTACAACACCTTCGAAAACCTGGATTCTTTCACGGTTTCCTTCTTTGATTTTACCGTAAACTTTTACAGTATCACCAACACGGAATTCAGGTACTTCAGCTTTTAACTGCTCAGCTTCAATGCTTTTAATAATTTCACTTGCGTTCATTTTGTGACCTCCTATTATTTGGATGTTCTTAATACGCCTATTCGTAACAGAGGACCATCTCGTTTATTCACAACTCGTATATTATACAATCCATATATCAATATGTCAAGCTATATTTTTCTGTTGTTTTGAACTGTCAAAGCTGCCATTCCTAACGCCAATACCCATATTGATTTTGTGTAGTTATTCCTATTACGACACACTCCTTTTCGGCATTTATGATTCTTTTAAATGCTCCTGAAATTTCATCTGCTCTTTCTTTGTAAGTTCTGCTTTTTTCAGCAGATCCGGTCTGCGCTCAATCGTCCGCAAAATCGCCTGTTCGCGTCGCCATTCGTCTACCTTTTTATGATCTCCGGACAAGAGGATCGGAGGAACTTTTTTTCCCATCCATTCTTCCGGACGGCTATACTGCGGATATTCCAGCAGATTACCCTCAAATGATTCCGTGGAACCCGATTCATCATTCGTAAGAACCCCGGGTACCATACGCGAAATTGCATCTACCATGACCATCGCAGGAAGCTCCCCTCCCGTCAGCACATAATCGCCAATCGAAACATAATCGGTCACAATTTCCTCTAACACGCGCTCGTCGATTCCTTCATAGTGACCGCATAAAAGAATCAGATCCTTTTCCAGCGCAAAATCTTTTGCCATTGGCTGGGTAAATGTTGGTCCCTGCGGAGTCAGGTACACCGTTCTCGGTTTATACCCGATCCGGTTCACAACAGACATCCATGCATCATACACCGGCTGTGCCTGCATAAGCATACCTGCGCCGCCTCCATAAGGATAATCATCCACCTTCTTGTGACGGTCTAATGTATAATCTCTGATATTCACAGCTTCAATGGAAAGCAGTCCTTTCTCTTTGGCACGCCCAATAATACTTGTAGACAGTCCCTGCATTACCATATCCGGAAATAATGTTAATATATGAAAATTCATTCTTTGTGAACTCCTGTTTCTCTACTCTATTGTGTGCAAAAAACCTTTGGTTTTTTAATCAGTCGCATGACATTTCATACCGGATCATTTTTCATTCAGTTCGCGAAGTCCCGGTAAAAGATGAACTGTCATTTTTCCACTCTCTAAATCAACATTCTTCACACATTCCCTGATCGCCGGAAGCAAAATATCATCCATCCCCTCTTTGCTCAAAACATATACATCATTGGCACCTGTCTGAAGAACATCGCTCACTTCGCCTAAATCCTCACCCTCATCAGATTCAACTGACAATCCGATCAGATCTGCAATAAAGTATTCGTTTTTCTTAAGTTTTACCGCATTCTCGCGGGTAACATAGAGACTTTTCTTCCGGTATTTTTCCACATCATTGATGTTATCAATACCTTTGAATTTGACGATCACCATGTTTTTGAAAAACTTTACGCCGGCAACCTCAAGGTCGATCATCTCTTTGCCTGTATCCAAAACAACATTTTTCAGCTTTTTAAATCTTGCCGGATCATCTGTTGTCGGAAATACTTTGACCTCTCCTCTGACGCCATGCGTGGTTGTTATGACACCTACCTGCAATAAATCTTCCATGTAATCTCCTTACTGAACTTTCTTCTGTCATCCGAATCATAAACGGATAGCTGCATTTTATATTAAAACAATACAGATTTTCTGTAAAATATTTTATAAGGAAAAAGCTACCCCAGACAACTGGGATAGCCCATCATGTTACTGCATAATCTCAACAATAACTTTTTTCTCTTCTTTTGAGGCTGCTGCCTTCACAACGGCGCGGATTGCTTTTGCAATTCTGCCCTGTTTGCCGATTACCTTACCCATGTCAGACTGCGCAACTCGTAACTCTAACACAATGGCTTTTTCATTCTCGGTCTCTGTCACAACAACTTCGTCCGGGAAATCGACCAGTGATTTGGCAATTACTTCAACTAATTCTTTCATTAGACCACCTCACTAATCCTATTTTTCGATTCCAGCATTTTTGAAGATTCTAGCTACTGTATCTGTTGGCTGAGCTCCGTTAGCTAACCATTTCTTTGCTAACTCTTCATTTACATGATATTCGCTTGGATCTTTTGTTGGATCATAAGTTCCGATCTCTTCGATACATCTTCCATCTCTTGGGGATCTGGAATCTGCAACTACGATTCTATAGAAAGGAGCTTTCTTCTGTCCCATTCTTCTTAATCTGATCTTTACTGCCATGTCATTTCACCTCCTACGTGATTGCTAAAAATTTATTAAAAAGGAAGCCCTTTGAACATTCCTCTTTTACCTTTTTTCATCATGCCCGGCATCTGTTTCATCATCTTTTTCATCTGTTCAAACTGTTTTACCAGACGGTTTACTTCCGCAATATCAACTCCTGCACCTTTTGCAATGCGGTTCTTGCGGCTCGGATTCATAAGCGACGGATTACGTCTCTCTTCCGGTGTCATGGAATAAATGATTGCTTCGGTACGCGCCATATTCTTCTCGGCTGCTTCCTGATCAATCTCAGGCATCTTACCTTTGCCCATTCCCATTCCAAGACCAGGCATCATACCAAGGATACTGGATAATCCGCCCATCTTTTTCATCTGACTCATAGATTCAAGATACATCTCAAAGTCAAACTCATTCTTGCGCATCTTCTGTTCGATACGCTTAGCCTGCTCCTCATCAATATCAGCCTGTGCTTTCTCAATAAGTGTCAGCACATCGCCCATACCAAGGATTCGGGAAGCCATTCTGTCAGGATAAAACTGTTCCAGATCAGAAAGTTTTTCTCCCATACCTACATATAAAATAGGTCTTCCGGTAACAGCACGGATTGAAAGTGCCGCACCGCCTCTGGTGTCACCATCTAACTTCGTCAGGATAACGCCATCTATGCCAACCTTTTCATCAAACATCTTGGCTACATTCACTGCATCCTGTCCGGTCATGGCATCCACAACCAAAACGGTCTGATGAACGGTAACATTCTCTTTGATCTCCTGTAATTCAGCCATCATGTCATCATCAATATGAAGACGTCCTGCTGTATCAAGGATCACAATGTTAAATTCATTCTTTGCCGCATGCTCAATTGCTGCTTTGGCAATATTCACTGGCTTGATCTTATCACCCATGGAAAAAACTTCCACGCCCTGTTTTTCACCATTGATCTGTAACTGTTCAATCGCACCCGGACGGTAAATATCACAGGCAGTCAGTAATACTTTCTTGCCCTTCAGCTTAAACTTTCCTGCAAGCTTCGCTGCGGTGGTTGTTTTACCAGCACCCTGAAGACCTTCCATCATAATGACTGTCAATGCTTTTCCCGGCTGAAGCTTGATCTCTGTTGTCTCAGAGCCCATCAGCTTCACCATCTCTTCATTCACAATCTTGATAACCATCTGTCCAGGATTCAGTCCGTTCATCACGTCCTGTCCGATTGCGCGTTCCTGCACATCTTTTACAAACTGCTTTACGACTTTGAAGTTAACATCCGCTTCTAAAAGAGCCATCTTAACTTCCTTCAAAGCTGCCTTGACATCATCTTCTGTCAAACGGCCTTTGCTTCGCAGGTTTTTGAACACATTTTGAAGTTTTTCAGATAAACTGTCAAATGCCATCTTATAGCTCCTCTAAAATCTGATTGGAAATCTGTTCGATTTCCTCCATAATCGCTTCGTTGTGACTGGAATGAAACTCCTTCGCAAGCGCATCAATCTGTGCGACCTTCTGCTTTGCCACCTGAAACTTTGCGATCAGATGAAGCTTCTCCTCATATCCTTCCAGAGCCTTCGTGCATCTCTTGATCATATCATGCACACCCTGTCGGCTGATTCCTTCTTCATTTGCAATCTCTCCAAGGGAAAGATCATTGAACACAAAATCTTCGTAGATTCTTCTCTGATGTTCATTCAGCAGTTCTCCGTAGAAGTCGTAGAGATATGCCTGTTCGATTTTTTCTTCCATTCCTCACACCATGCCTTTATTTTACTATTCATACATCGGCACCTTTGCTAAGATAACATAAAAAGAAATGGGTGTCAAGCATTTTTTCTTTACAGTAAAGGAATTTTGCTTGACACCCATATGAATTAAAGTTTTCTATTTTTTAATCTGTTTCATTTTTCCTGCATACAGCACAGCTCCACCTAGCGAAGTGAAAGCAATGATTGCTGCAAAAACATCAAAATTATTTTGTTCTGTTTTTGGAGATACAATCTGGTTCTCCTCACTTGCCGTCGCACTACCTTCTTCCTGTTTTGTCTGTATCTCTGGCATAGTTGACGCTTGTGGTGCTGGATTCGTTACTGTCGGATTTTCTGTTGTTGGATTAGCAGGTGTTCCTGATTCAGTTTCTGTTTTTTCGTTTGCAAAAACAAATGTACTGAATTTCGTAATCGTAAAAGTTACTGTTCCATCCCCATTATCTCTTGGTGAAATCACTTCAGCTGTGTCATCTGCATGATAATGTAAAATTGTCAGATGACTGCTCCCTATTCCAGCTGGAATTGGCATCGTAATTGTAATCGGGACATCCAATGTATCTTTTGACTGCCCATCTGCATCAAGCTTTAAATCCAGCTGTATACTGTTTGCATATCGATTCGTATCAACATCTACTTTTGACTCTGGTACAGTTACTTTCAACATTACCGGACCACTTATTGCGTTCAGTGCAGCACCTATCATGGAAATCTTATTTGTGTCTACATAAGCTGCGGCTTCTGCTGACACTTGATTAGATGTAGTAATACCATTCTGGGTTGCATAACTTGTCTCAATTTCCTGCATCTGATTCAAAATATCTCCATCTGTCTGCATAGCGGTTCTGATTTTTTCAATATTGAACTGATTTTTTAAACTGCTCAATGCAGCATTGGGATCAGTCTTATCTAAATTATCAAAAAATTCTTTAATTGAAGATGATGATGTAACAGTATCAAAATAATCTGGTTTTTCTCCCTCTACACCGTTTGCAATTTCATCAATGTTGCCACTCAACGCACGTACTGTAACTCTGTATTTTCCAGCTTCCTTAATAGCATCTGTAAAATCTTTTGTATGCAAATTATCTGCTGAATCTTTAAAGCCAATTCTATCTATAGACCATTCTCCCCCATACTCATATTCATTTCCATCACCATCTGTCTTATATATAGTTACATAATAACCTATTGCTCCATCAACGCCATTGTAATAAAAAATTCCATCTTTTTCTTTGTCCCAATATCCAACAGTTGTGCCCAATTCCCGTGATGGTCTTACATATGTTCTTTCCTCACTATACACATAATCACTTGCATCAAACTTATCCGGATCATGGTCATTTGCAGCTCTTACTGCAAACCTATACACTCCACTTTCCATAATAAACGCAGACTCATTTGCTGTAACAATCCCATCTTCAGTTCCAATTTCCCACGAACTAGTTTCATACTCTTCTCCATTTTTTTCTATTATAAAATCATAATGCCCCATCGCTTCAGGTACACATTTCCATTGCATATCCCAATCATCTGTCCATTGTACGTTTGTTGGAGATGAAAGTTTGTTTTTTTCAGACACATTGTCTAAAACATCTTCTGTTTCTTCCATTCCATCTGCTTGTAAATCCGTCTCCACCCCATTTTCATCTGTGAATGCTTCTTCTGCCTCCTGTGTCTGTTCTGCCATAGCGCTGACACTTCCACTTACACATAACATCATTGTCATAAGCACTGCTAATAGTTTCTGTTTTACAACTGTTTCCTCCTTTGTTTCATTATATTTTCATAGCATCACAACTATTGGTTGTTTTCAATATACAGAATAAGTTTTTATATTTTTGAAAACCCTCTTGATATAGTGATGATACGAGAGGTGAATTTATGAAACGATTAAGAGAATTACGTCAGAAAAAAGGACTGAGCCAACAGGCTCTTGCTGATATGTTACACGTTACACAACAGTCCGTTTATAAATACGAAAACGAACTTGCAATCCCGGAGCTTGATATTTTAATTCATATGGCTGAAATTTTTGAGACTTCTATAGACTATTTGGTTGGCAACACTGACGTTCCATTCAAATATGAG
>OHAM01001817.1_pt1 | contig 12666 bp, 19 predicted proteins | sample 1577161 | NCBI WGS metagenome assembly OHAM01 (sample SAMEA3541583, study PRJEB24748) | human gut metagenome | biome: human gut; feature: human-associated habitat; material: faeces | place: China | collected 2012
CTCCAAAGTAACAGATTTTTATATTTAATCTGTCTACTTTAGAGGTATCATATCATCTCCGGGTGTTCCATTCTGACAAATACACACTAACCTCCAACTTATTCGGATATGCCACATCATAAGTGAAAAATATATTTCTAAAATCATTCTTCCGGCAATGTTCTATAATCTCTTCTGCCACTTTCCGTTTATCCAACACCATTAGGCTGTTTACCACAACATTCAAATGCTCTTCATAATAGTTCGCCACAGTAAAGGATGTACTGTTATACACTTCCATTTCTCTTCCAAATTGCAAATAGCAGCATAATAATAAAATTGCGAAACATACTATTCCAACAAATACCGTTCTCCTTTTCATTCCGTTTCGTCCCTCCCCTGTATTTACTTACAGTCTATTACAATACATCTTATGAATCAATACAGTTCTATCTATAATTATCTAAAAGGATAGGGGACAACTTATGAAGATGGTATATATTGATTTAGAAAATTTATTGAAAGAACGGGGAATCAGTAAAAATAAGGTCTGTGAGAACTGTAGATTACAGCGAACACAACTTAATAATTACTGCCAGAACAAGGTATCCCGGATAGATTTGAATACTCTTGCAAAGCTGTGTGAATACCCCGATTGTACTCCGAATGATATATTGAAAATCCGTGATGACAAATAAGCTCCTGCCATTTCCGGCAAGAGCTTTTCCATTTGCGTCCGGCTATCTTGAGTCCCGATTTCTGGATCGTCGGTGATGCTCTCTTTCGTTTACCAGCTGCACCTTCGTATGAAGTCTCTCCAGAACACTTTCCCTCTGTTCCGGCTTGGGCTGTTCTTTTCCAGTTTTCAGTTTCCACAGTCTCAATTCTTCTTTATACTCTGCTACAATCTCATATGCCTTATTGTAATTCTTCAAAAATTCTTTTACTGTGGGATAACCGCTTTCCTTTACAATCTGTTTCAACTGATCCTTCATCTTGAGGATGCGTTTTTTACAATTATCAATTTTCGTCTGTGCCTCTCTCTTTTCTTTTCCTTTAAAGAACCCGGTAATGTTCTGTAGCTCTTTTTCCAACCGTGGAAGTTCTATGCTTTCCGCCTGCCGAATTGCTTTCAGCTGATTGTCTAATCTATATTTCAGATTCTCCATTTGCTTAAATTCCTGAATATCAATTTCCAATTTCGGCTTCGGCGGTATCCGCAGTTTCTGAATATATTCCATCAGGAATTTTACTGCCGCTGTCAATATCACCCGGAAGAATCCCGGCTGTCTTCCGTTGTCCCTAATAGACTGGCTGATCTTGTCCGTGATTTCTGTCCGCTTCACTTCCAGTATCTTTTCCTCCGCAACCAAAGCAACGTCTACAGTCCGGTTCCATTCTTGTCTGGCTGCATTATCCGCTTTAATCTCCGCCTCTTTCGGATTGTTTTTTCCAATCTTCTTTGTTGCCAGATACACGCTTCCCGGCTGAAAAACCGACAGCTTTTCTGCTTCCTCTTTTATATACTCATTGATCAGATTCGTGTAAGTTTCCTTCACTTCTTTAGTAAAAGCTTTGCTTTTGAAATACCCCTTTTTCGGTGCGAAGATATGACTTTCATAAATTTCCCCTTTAGGAATGATACGGCACCCTTCCCGGATATTTCCCCCTGCATCCAATATCTCTTTTTTCGTCCGGACGTGTTTTCCTTTTTCATTGTAAAACATATTCCGGGTGGCAATTTTAACCTGTGGTTCTTTTAACATCTCCCGTTCACTGAATACCAGATGGATATGATAATTGGTCTTAGCCTTATTATGATGAAGTGCTGCACAGCACTCCACTCCATATTGAAAATGAAACTGTTCTCCGAACAACCGCACCACTGATTCCGGCGGGTACTCAACAAAATTTTCCGGCAATGCAATAATCAATTCTCTACCTTCAATACATTTTCCTTTCGTTCCGCTTGCCGTAAAATCCTTCTGATTTTCTCTTGCAAGATTCTTCCAAAACTCCGGTGTTGCTCCACCCGTTTGATACACGGCATATAAGTATTCTTGCCGCTTTGGATTAGAAATATAATCTACTCTTCCTCTGACATCTGGTAATTTATTATTTCTGATAAACGAATGTCTTCCTATAGGCTACTCCTTTCCCCGGCACATACACCGGTATGCTTTTTGTGAGTAGGTGCATAGGCACCTGTTTACGAACTCATTGCTGTTTCCGGCACTTAGCTCCCGGCAGGGCGAAATACACAGAGCATAAATCGTCAGATTTGTGCGATGGATGTATTTCGCTCTCATACGCCGAGGGCTTAAAATTTGCTTTGCACCAATTCTGCCGTTTTGGGCACCATCATATTTTTTAGGAATTTCTAATACGCTTTTTTTAACGTATATGCGTATCCGCATACAGTTTCATACCCATGAATTCCTTGATTTTATCAGCTTTATACACATATACGCTTACAATGGATTTTTCTTTTTTCAAGTATTCTTTCGCGTATGATTAAAAGCTTCCAGTACGGATTTGTGTATGAATTCCTTTAAAGCCTCTGGCATTTTTCCCGTTTTCTCCTATGATATTTGTAGAATATTTAATGCCATATTCTTCTTCATGCTGTCTTAAATGACTGCTGAAACTTTTTGCTGACATTGGCTTTTCCACATTGTCACTGCACCATTTACAGTAAGTTTCATATAGTGCTTTTGATGTTGCCATTGTCCCGACTTCTAGCCGGATATATCCTTCTGATTTCATAAACGGAATTGCATTGTCCCCCTCTTCCATCGCCTTTTCCAGATTTCTGATTGCCCGTTCACTAACCGTAAACTGAAAATCATTTTTTATCAGGCGTTTCAATCCTTCCAGACACCAGAGGAAAATTCCTTCCTTTTCTGCTTCCAGTTTCTCAATCAGATACGGATCGTCTCTTCTGTTCTTATCCTTTTCCTTCGTTGTCAAAATAATCTGTCTGTGAAAGAATCCATAGGAACGGTCATACAGAGAATTCAAATTTCCATTTCCAAAACATAGAAATCTTGTGTATAAAATTCCCTGTACACTCTGCTTTGATTTTCGTTCCAGATCAATTTTGTCTTCCAATGTTACAATGGACTTAATATAATTTGTCTGGGGTAAGGCTTCCATTTTCATATCGTCATCAATCATCAGCAGCTTATGCTCTAAATCGGCTCTGGCAAAACGGTTGGTTTCTACTTTTTGAATACTGCTGGAATTCATATTGTCTCCCAGTATTCTTCGCATCACCAATCCTACTCTGGATTTTCCTTCTCCCCCTTTCCCTATAATCACCAGCATTTTCTGTCCTTTATTTGTAGGTATCAGACAGTACCCGGTAAATTCCTGAAGAGATTCAATATCTTTTTCCTCCAACAGTTCTGATAAAAATTTCAGCCAACGTTCCGGTATTGATGCTTTTGGATTATATTTCACCGGGAGCCGGTTCAAACAAAATTCTTTTCTGTCCGCAAACGTCCCATCCAAAAAATAGGTGCCATTTGCCACATGAATACGATCCGTCTGTAATGGAATTTCTTCTGCATATGCTTCCAGTTTTAAGGCTTCCAGAAGTTTCTTGACCTTGTTGGATATACCTTTCACCAGAACTTCTTTTATGAGATCATAAATTTCTTTTTCAACCTCACAGTCCGACACCATACCGTCGATTCCGAAAAAAGTTCCATTGATACATTTTAGTGGTTTCCAATCAAGAAAGGCTTCACAGAACGCCACTTCATTGATCGTCTTTCCTTCCGCATCATACCAATTAGGAAACATTCTGGATTCCTTCTCCGCCTGTTCTTGATTCAAAATCTCCATTTTCTCTATTGCCATTTTTTTCATATTGTCGTTTATCTCGTTCCAGTCGTTTTTCAATCTGTAACACATCCTCTCCTTTATCAATCAGAAATTCCAGTCGCTCTTCCAATGTTCCTTCCAACAGGATATCCAGATAATAATTGATGAGCGTTTCCATTTTTAACGTTTCCACAAATTTATCCTGCCAGATATCATCTCCTATTTGTGGTGCATACTTCTTCCACTCCTGCAGCAGATGCAGATAATCTGATAAAGCTCTCGAAAATTTTCTTTCCCATTTATCAAATTCCTTTTCCAGATTATATTGCTGTACTTTGGAAACTTCCGATTTTTTTGCTTTTGATATATGTTTCTGTTTTCTCTTTTCGTTCTTTTCTATTTCTATCCCGAAATCAACTGCCAGTTTCTCGGCAGTTTTAAGTGGTGTCAAATCAAACAGTCTCGCTACAAAAGTAATCACATCCCCTTTTTCACCACAGGCGAAACAGTAAAATCCTTTATCCATTTTCATACTCGGATGGCGGTCATTATGAAACGGGCAACATGCCATACCATTCCGGTTCACCGGAATACCGTACTGCAAGGCGGCATCCCTTGCAGTAACGGCTTCTTTCACATTTTGGAATATATTCAAATTATCAATTCCGGCAAATCTTTTATTGTATATCCTCTGAGCATTTGCTATACTTCATTTGTGAGATAGAGTTGCAAAACTCTTTGGAATCTGTCCTTGCTTATGCAAGGGCTTTTTCTTTTGCCGAATTCTCCTTTTTTGCTTTGAAATATCCCGTTTCTTCCCATACCTTTCTGTCCGGACAGAAATAATTGAATTCATTTGAATTTTCCATTTTAATTGCAACACCGAATTTTAAAACTCCCTGCTGTATCCCCAGCCGAATATAATGAGGATCTTTTCCAATCGCTTTCGCAATCTCTGCAATAGGGACATTTCTTCCGGTAAACGGTGGCAATTCTACATACAGTTTTTTGTCCATGCATTTCCCTCCAAAATTTCATATACTTCTACACCTAATGCCTTTGCGATTTTGCAGACCACAGGTGGAGAACAGCTTTTCCCCGACTTAATGTAAGATATAGTTTGTCTTGATACTTTACTTTTTTCTGCCAGTTCCTTAATATTCATATTCTGCTCACCCATTAAAATCTGCATTTTCAGTACATTTATTTTCATTTATTCTCACCTCCAAGTTCTTTTTATGTACTTTTAATTCGTATTTTCATTATATGCACTTTTTATACATATGTCAATACAAATATTTTGATTTACGCACTTGTAATTCGTATTTTTATATGTTATGATAACCTCAGAGGTGAATCAATGATGAAGAACACAAAGAATCAACTCGGACTTAGAATCCGAACTGCTCGTAAAGAGAAAGGTATCAACCAGACAGAACTGGCAAATCTGCTCGGCAAATCACTTCGTACCGTACAAAAATATGAAAGCGGTGAAATTGAAGTGTCCATTGCCATGATCAATGAAATTGCACGTGTTCTGGGAACTACATCCACTTATCTGATCGGCTATCAGACAGAGCAAAAACCGATTTCCAATCTTGCGGATGTGATGGAATTTCTTTTCCATTTAGACCGCATTAAGGAATTGGGATTTGACATTGATGTAAAACGTCCCCCACATTATGACGGGTGGGAATGTTCTATTACATTCAATGGTAAAGACATGTCAACAGAACTGAATCAAGATTTGTGCTTATTTTTGGAACAGTTCAGAGATGAACGCAACAATTTAAAGTCCTATATTTCTACTTATGAAACATATCAGGACTGGCAGGACAAAACACTTGCCTACTATGCACAAGCAGAGTTAACAGAAAAAGAGGTGGAAAATCTTTCTCCTGAAGAACGCATCAGAAGAAGAAATGCTATCCTGAACGAGCAGTTAGGTAAATAGTCCGTTCGTCAGGTCGTGTACCTTGACAACTAAATAGGAGGACGAACTAAATGAAATTACCAAACGGCTACGGAAGTGTAGTAAAATTATCTGGAAAAAGAAGAAAGCCTTGGATGGTTCGTAAAACCACAGGGTATCGTATTGATCCAGTCAAAGAAAAGAAAGTAACTGAATATATTATCATTGGATATGCAAGTACCAAAACAGAAGGCTTGCAAATGCTGGCAGATTATAACCGTAACCCTTATGATACAAACGCTGCGAAAATGACTTTTTCGGAAGTATATGAAGAATGGTCTAAGAAAAAATTTGCAACCGTATCTGAAAGCAACGTAAAAGGTTATAAAGCATCCTACAAAACATGCTCTATTCTTTATAACAAGGTTTTCAAAGATTTAAAACTGGCAGACTTACAACAGGTAATAGACACCTGCGGAAAGAATTTTCCTACGCTGAAGAAAATTAAAATACTGTTCAATCAGTTATATGAATTTGCATTGAAGAATGACATCTGTAACAAAGATTATTCTACCTTTGTTGACATCGTTCAGTATAAAGACCGTAATCCTAATAAACATGAACGAACAAAATTCACGAAGGAAGAGGTCGACAAAGTCTGGACAATGAAAGAGGACAAATACTATCAAATGATCCTCATGCTGCTCTATAATGGCACACGCATCTCTGAATTTCTTGATTTGAAGAAAGAAAATGTGCATTTGGAAGAGCAGTATTTTGATGTGATCGACAGTAAAACTGAAAACGGCATTCGCAAGGTTCCGATTGCAGACAAACTTCTGCCTTACTACAAGGACTGGTATGAGTCCTGTCCTGATTGTGAGTATCTTCTTCATACGGAAGATGGAAAGAAATTCCTCTATCGCAATTACTATGACAGCTATTGGACTCCTCTTGTAGAACAAATTGGAATCGACCGTACACCACATTGTACTCGGCATACCTGTATTTCCATGTTATCAGAAGCAGGCGTACAGGATACGACAATCAAGAAAATTGTAGGGCACTCCGGTGCCATGACTCTGACAGAAAAAGTCTATACCCACTTAGATATGCAGGTTCTTATAGATGCGATCAACAAAACCTTAGAAAATAGAGAAAGCGTAGATGCTGACACAAAATCTGCATAGCAAAGGACACTCTCCAGTATCTATCACTGAAAAGTGTCCTAAATTTTTTAGATATTTTTGTTGCAAACGTGTTGCAAACGCGTTACAAACTGAGTAAATTTCACCGCTTTTCAGCACATCCCACAACGTTTCCCGGGTAAAGAAAAACCCCAGAAACACAGGGTTTCTGAGGTTTGATATACCATTTTGTATTCTCTTTTCGATAACCGAAATTAACGCTTGCATAATTCCGACCCTTGAAAAATAAGGCTTTTCAAGGATTTTGTCAGTTACCCGTGTGTTACTCAAACCCCTCGGAGAGTTCTCCCGTTGTTTTATTATAACACACCTGTCCGGAACTTACACCTCAATGATGCGAACATGCTCCGGCTGACCGGACAGGAAAATTCCGTCGATAGTCTCAAGCATTTTCTTTCCCTCTACGGTGCGAATCGCCTTGATATAATATGACTGACCTCTCACCGCACGTCCGCAGATGCTTTCATTGCCCCATGACGCAGAACGACGGAGATTCAGAGCACCATCGCAATCAACGATCGCTCTTGTGGTCTTTTCCGGATAGATTGTGTCAGAATCGGACACCTGTTCCTCTGTTTTGCTTTCGTCGTCTCCGGATGTCTCCTGCTCTGCTGCATCGTCTCCATCACCGGAGGTCTGCTGCCCTGCTACATCGTCACCGTCTCCGGAGGTCTGCTGTTCGTTCTCCTGCTCGCTATTTGCCCCATTCTGCCCGTTTTTCGGTTCTACTGGTGCATTTCCTCCAGTGCCTCCGTTTTCGTCGTCTGTGGACGCTCCTGCGTCGCCCTGCTGTCCCTCTGCACTCTCGTCATCGGTGAAAGTTGTTGCTGCTTTGAGTTCCTCTGCGGTCATTGTGCCGACCTTGTTCCCGTCCGCATTGTAGGTGTTCACACTACCGTCGGGATTTGTCTCCAGTGCTCCCTCCGGAACATTGTCCGTGAGTGAGCCGATGACGTTTCCGTTTTCATCCCACACAACCAGTTCCTCGTTTTTTGCTGCTGCTTTCAACGCTCCCTCGATTGTCTTATATTCCTTGCAGTCCTCTTTTTTGAACTCCGTTCCTTTGCCTAAATAGTATAACATGCTTTCGCCCTCCTCTGCTACTTTTTGAGGTATTTGCTCGACGCAAATCCCACCACGTTTTTATATGCTACATACAACCACTTCACTCCGGACACGTCCGTGTAATATCCATAACACTGACATGTTTCCCCGCTCTGCATGGCTGTCAAAATCGTCTTGTCTTTTCCCGTTCCTGCTCCCGACCGCAGGTTCAACGCATCTGCTCCCGTGACCTTGTATGTTCCTGCAAGGTTCTTGTCATACCCTCTCGCTGCCTCCAGTTTCACGTTGCTCTTGATTGGAACTGTCTGTGACGCACCTCCTCCGGATGCCTTTGCTCCATTGGTGAGGTTTGTCGCCACATGAGCACCGTCATTCAACAGAATGTCACCCTCAAGCAAATACGCATCTGATGTCAGATATTTTTTATCTGTCAGCACCTCGAAACCTGCTGTCTTGAGTGCTTTCCGCAGGTTTCCGGTATAACATGCAGTGCTCACGCTTTTCAGTTTCTCGTTTTTCAGTCTATATCCTGCACCTTTTACGATTGCAGCAACACCGGACGAACAGTCAGCCTCACACGGAACTGTGATTTGAGCAGGGTCGAAATTTGAATCCGCAAGGTTCGTCCAAAACGTTCCCCTGTGCGACTGACAATATCCGACCATGTTGTTGACTGCTGCTGCCTTTGCCATCTGTGCAATGAGTTTTCTCGTTGTTGCATCCGGATGACGGAGAACGCATTTCCACGGTCTGTTATACCAGTTTATAACCTGCCACTCTGTTCCCGTCTGATCTCCGGCTTTTCCTCCGGAATATTTTCCTCTCTCGTCGTGTCCGCAATTTGAAATCATTTCTTTTCCTCCTTTTGTTTCTTATCTCCGGAATCATCTATCACTGACATAATGAATATAAAAGCCAGTATGAACGGAACTCCTATCCATATCACCGCCACCAATACCGACAAAATGAAAAATGTCAGCTTGACCATGATTCTGTCCTGTTTCGTTTCCTGTTCCTCGTAGTATTCCGGAAACAACTCTTTTTCCCGCTCCTCTTTTTCGGACTGCCTTTCAAGCATCCAAAAAATAACAAACGTCAAAACGAATGTAACTGCTGCCCCGATGATGTACACCGTCACCATCGTGCTCCAGTGCTGTGACATGAAAACCTCAATTTCACTCACTGCCCTCACCTGCCTCGTTCGCAATGAGTTTCTGCACCGCCTCATTGCTGTCAAGCATCGTTCTCATTTGCTCAAGAGCCTCGTCCACCATCATGCTGAACATGTCGAATGTGATGACCTTTGCAAGCCACTCAAACCTTGCCACGAACATGTCGTACACATACCGGAGTTTGAGTTTTCCTGTTCCTGCTCCCAGTTCCTTTTCTGCCTTTGTCACCGCATACAAGAGCCACTCTCTGACCTTGTTCATCTGCTTATCAGATGGCATTTTCACAAAAGAATAAATTGCGTACCCGATAGAGCCTCCCACTGCTGCTATTGCCACGATAACAAACCAATTTTCAACGATGAATTTCATCCCTGCACCTCCTCATTATTGTCTGCATTGATGTCATCCGGTTCGTTCTCGTGCTGTTTTCCTGTATCTTTCTTTGTAACCGTCTTTACTGACTTAATGAGTGCCATCGCACCGCCCTCCACTGACAGGAATCGAAATACATTCTCTGTCAATGTTGATGGTTCAGCACCCACTCTCACAAACACTATAATCGCCACAACTGTGTAGATAAATGCTGCAAGAATCATACAGATAACAACACGATTCATGAACTGACCGGAGACTTTGTTTTTCCGCTTTGCTGCCCGCTGTTCTATCCGGTACAATTTTCTTTTATGCCGGAAATACATGCGACGCTCTGCGTTCGTCATCCTGCTTTTGTTCACTTGTTGCCTCCTTTATGTGGTTGATTCTTGCCTGTTCCCGCCCTCCTGTTATTGGTCGGTCTTAATGTTCAAATTCATCCCGTCCAGTCTCTTGTGATACGATTTCAATGACTGCTCAACTATGAGAACCCTGTCGTGTAAATCCTGCACCTCTGCCCGTGTCTCTTTGTAGTCACGTTTGATGTCTTTGACATCGTCGGCAATGTTCTCCAGTTTTGTCATCATGAGTGTGTTCGCTGTCGCACGTTCCTCCGTCTCCTGCTCTGCATCCTTTTTGTCATTCCGCTTTTTATTGGAAATCCCGAAAAAGATTGCAAATGCGACGGAAATCCCGCTCAACAACAATGAGAGTTCAATCGTCACTCGGCTGCTCCTTTCCGAACGCTCCCACGTCGTCGGTGTCGCAGTATCGTCTCATGTGGTACTCAAGGACATCCAGTTTCCCGTCTGCCTCATTGACCATGTTCCGTAGTTCCTCTTTGACCCCCTCCTCCACTTTTGAGCGTTCAATCATTTCTTGCTGCTTTTTCACGATTCCGGACAACTCCTCCGTTATCTCGCACAACCGTGATATTATTTCAAGCGGTGTCATTTTACTTCACCACCGGAATATTTTTCTCCCGTGATGTATTCATATTCCTCCGCTGAAATACTTCCTTTTGTGACACGCTCTGCGATCTGTTCCTTGGTGAGAGTGCCTTTCTTGTACATTCTTTTCAGACTTTCGACAAGTATTTTCATATTAAATCAACCCCTCCTCAATCAACTGTTGTGTGTATTCGTCGATGACTGCATCTTTCTGAAACTGTGTCACGGATTCAACGATTCCTGTTGTGTTGGATGCAACAACCTCCTGCATGAGCGTCAATCTGTCATATTCCTCCCGTGACATCTCACGCTCCTCTCGCTGCCATCCGGTGATTTTCTTTCCGTCTGCATCCTCTTTCGTTGCTTTCTTGATATTGCGTCTCTGATATACCGTTGTCGGTGATGCTGTTGTGTCGAACTCCTCCGGCTGTTCTGCCTCCGTTCCGAACACTTCTCTCCATTCTTTCATGTTTTTCTCGCTCCTTTCTCTTTGAATGTTTGCTAACTATTTTCTTTAATTTCTTAACATTCACATAAGGCTTGACCCTTTGCAGGTACATGTCGTATGTGTCTGTATTGCTCAAGTAACCCATGTATGACAGAATTGCGGTCGCATCGTACCATGTGATTTTCTCTTTCTTTGCGACACGGTTGACTTTCCGTGTGCAACTCAACATGATGCTTTCCCGCAGAATCGTCTTGTCGTGATAGAACTGGAATCCCATGAAATCGAGTGGTCTCCCTTTTCTCTTTCCGGTCTTTTTCTCTGTGTAATCGAACCGGAACACCTGCCAGTTTCCTTTCATCTGCAAGTTGAACTTTTCTCTCAAGAATCTCTCAATCTCCTGCTGCATCCTGTGGAGTTCCTTTTTGTTCTTTCCGAACACCACCATATCATCCATATACCGGATATAATGCACCGCTTTCAACTGTTCTTTGATGAAATGGTCGAGAGGCTGCAACATGAAATTTGACAACCACTGCGATGTGTAAAACCCTAAAGGCAACCCGACCTCGCTCCCGTCAATTATCAGTTCGAGGATGTACAACATTCTCTCGTCTCTGATTTTCTTCTTGAGCCACGCTTTCAAGACATCATGGTCAACACTCTCGAAAAAGTGTCGAATATCCATCTTGAGAACATATTTGCAGTTCTTTTTGTCTCGCTGAATCCACCTCTCGATGTACTTTTTCCCATAATGAGCACCCCTGTTCGGAACGCTCCCGCACGAGAACTCATACATCCCTTTCATGAAAATGTCATAACACGCAGAGACGACAATGTGGTGAATCACCTGCTCATAATTGTATCGAGGTTTCTCAATCATTCTCACTTTTCTGCTCGTTCCCTCGTTGATGCAGACTTTCCCGTGTCTTGATGGTTTCCATGCCTTTTCCGGATGCGGTACGTCGTACCCCTCCGGTGCAGTGTTTTCAAGTTGCTCGACGACGTTCTTGACATGTCTCTGAATGTTGGTCGGCTCTAATATCACCGCAACGTCCGGACGCTCTGTCTTGCCCTTTGCTGCTTTATGAAATTTTTGCTCAACATTGCTATGTTCTAACATAGGCTTGTACAGGTTATTGACGGATTTCTTTCCCATCTTTCTTATCACCTCAAGGTCTTTCTGATATTCTTACTCGACCCTGCCTGCATCGGTATCATTTCCACTGGTTAGGTGTATTTCAACACCCTGCGGTGTAGGAAAAAGGTGTGCTTTTGGTTAAATGCTCCATAATTTGATAAGATTGGCTCGCCACGATGTTCGTGTTCACGTTCGTCGCAGGGTTGTTCACATTCCAGTACGACAAACCGCACTTCGACCCGTTGCCACGGTTGCCACCGAACAGGGCAAGGACGCACACCGATTCCCCTGTCATGTCAAGGTCATCTTTTTGTCATGTCGGAGATTCTATCACAATTTTTTCTGTTTGTGTCGGATGTGCCTCCCGTTTCCATCATCGTGGAAAATCCTTGTCATACCGGACACCTCGGAGGGTAAACCCTCCGAACCTCCCTTTTTATTGCGGGGGAGTATCTCCCCCGTTCCCCCTCGCTGCTTACGCAGCAGCAACAGGCGGTTTACAAGAAAGGCTCGCCACGATGCTCGTGTTCACGTCCGTCGCAGGGTTGTTCACACTCCAGCACGACAAACCGCACTTCGACCCGTTGCCACGGT
>OHAM01001820.1_pt1 | contig 12651 bp, 6 predicted proteins | sample 1577161 | NCBI WGS metagenome assembly OHAM01 (sample SAMEA3541583, study PRJEB24748) | human gut metagenome | biome: human gut; feature: human-associated habitat; material: faeces | place: China | collected 2012
TTATTTCTGATAAGTTATTTGGTGGACGTCGCAATGTTCCTGCGTTAATTTTCGGGTTGATGAATGTATTTGCTCTCTGTCTGTTTCTTTTAGTTCCGGGCGTACATTTTTGGATAGACGTGTTGGCAATGGTTCTTTTCGGTTTAGGTATCGGAGTACTAATATGTTTTCTGGGTGGTTTGATGGCAGTGGATATTGCTCCCCGTAATGCGTCGGGTGCTGCTTTGGGAGTAGTCGGCATTGCCAGCTACATCGGAGCCGGATTGCAAGATGTGATGAGCGGTATTCTGATAGAAGGACAGAAAACAGTTCAGAATGGAGTTGATGTTTATGACTTCACGTATATCAATTGGTTTTGGATAGGTGCTGCTTTGCTTTCGGTGTTGTTTGCTTTGCTGGTATGGAATGCAAAATCAAAAGAAGTGGATTAAAGTGAGTACATTAGGTTAGAATATAAGTCTTTGTTTTCGAGGTATTAGTCACCATTCCGGGAAGTAAGTAATGATTGCTTTTTCTTCCCGGAATGGCTTTATATTTATTGATTGATTTCTACCAGCCAGCGACTTAAATTCCGGCTTTCAGCACTAAACTCTACACCTACTTTTACTATCTCTCTGTGGTCTGTTTTATAAGGAATTAGATAACCTTTCTCATCAATTTGTTTAAGTGCCTCTTCGGCAGTTCCATTCAGCTTGAATTCAAATACATAGATGTATTTAGGAGTTTTAACCACAGCGTCGGCACGCCCACGCGAACTGCGGACTTCGGCTTCTGTAAATTGCCCCATTAGTTTGAATACCAAATAGAAGATAACTTGATAATGACGTTCGGTTTGGTCGTTCAATTCATAGGGAATACCTGCGAAGAAGGCTTCGAGACGGGTGAGGAAAGCTTCATAATCACCAGTTCGGAGTTCTTGGATGAATTTTCCAATATAAAATCCTTGGTCATTGTTCTTCATTGGAGTATAAAACGGTACAAGAAAGTTCATGAACCCATAGCGGACTTCATCGTTTGGAAAATCTAATAGATAATTTTGGAATTCTCTGTCGTAGTCTTTAATCGTTAAATATCCGCTTTGATAGATCAGCGGAATAGGATTATTGGCATCCATTTTATATTCGGCGAAAGAAGAAACCGGTACTTCAATTCCGCTTAATAAAGTACGGAGGTCGTATTCACTTTTTTGCAGCAGTTCAACTAAAAATGTAGGAGTACCTGTCTGAAACCAGTAACTATCGAATTTGCATCCGTCGAAAGAATTGAGTACGCTGAAGGGATTGAATACTCCTTCGGCAAATTCGCAGAAATGATAACCATCATAGGTGGCAGCCATTTTTTGAAGTGTCTCTTCAAAAGTCAGTTGGTTTGCTTCCGACAGGTTTTTGAGTTCAGGTGTGAAAGTATCAACTAATTCTTGCCGCGTAATGCCGCAGACCGTAGCATACGGAGGCTTCATGCTGATGTCGTTCAATTGATTCAAATCACTGAATACACTGACTTGTGAGAACTTTGTCACTTCGGTAAGAAATACAAATCGCAGATAGCGGTCGGCACTTTTTAGCACTCCGTAGAAGGCTTTCAATGTCTGGCGGTAATCGTCAAGGAGTTCCAGATTGTTAATGGCTTGCAAAAGCGGCTTATCATACTCATCCACCAATACCACTACTTGTCGACCTGTTTGTTCGTATGCCCGGCGAATGACACCCCCGAATCTTGAAGAAAGGGTTCTCTCATCAATTCCTTTTCCGTATCTAAGTTCCCATTGAGTCAGATAATTACTAAGAATTCTATTTAATCTCTCCGGTTGATTATATTTTTCTGCATTTAGATCAATATGTAAAACTGGATATTCCTTCCATTCAGTTTTCATTTTCTCAATGGCAAGGCCTTCAAACAATTCTTTTTATGATAAAAAATAGGATTCAAATGTAGATAACAACAAGCTTTTGCCAAAGCGGCGTGGCCTGCACAGGAAGTATGGCTTTCCCATATTAGCAATTCGCCATACCAATTCCGTCTTATCCACATATAGATAATTATTTCTTCGGATATCCTCAAAGGTCTGTATTCCAATAGGAAGTTTACGCATCAAGTCATACATATTCGGTTCTTTAGCTATTATACACATTAAAGGTAGCAATAATTCCTAGATAATGGTAAATGAATACTTTAAAAACAGGATGCATTAGAAATATATGATATTAAAATTTTGTTTTTATTTCTATTAACAATACATTTGTGCAAACAAAGCATTATGAATAAAATCACGAACAACACACTAAGGTGGCAGAGTTACATAAATAGACTATTCTTTTTATTTCTATTATTATGTACTATTTTCGAAGTTTGTGCAGCTAATAGTAAGCCCTTTCCTTTCAGCTATGGAAATCAATATAAGAGTTTTAAAAATATACTTCTACCTCATGATGCCAATCAGGTAAATACGATTTTTCAGGATAATTCGGGATTGATATGGGTAGGTACGAAGAACGGGTTGTTTAGTTATGACGGCTACCGGATACAGGATTATGTGTTGGAAGCAGATTCTGAAACGAAGGATATATTTTCAATAGTGCAGATAGATTCAGTCCGTTTATGTTTAGGTACAGGTCGGGGAATTTTGTTTTTCAATTTGTTTACAGAACAATATGAACCAGTTAATGCACAATTAAAAAAGATAAGAACAGTACGTTCTTTGGCTCTGTTTGATAAAAAGCTATGGATTGGTTCGCGCGATAAAGATTTATATTGCTATGATTTTGAAAAAGATTCATTGATGAGTGTACCATTAACAGCATCTGATGAACAAACTATTATTTATTCTTTAGTTCCTACAGAAGATAAATTATATATTGGTTCCTATGGTGGATTGAGCTTTTATAATCCGATAAAAAAAAAGAGAGAAAGGCTTCCTTTGCCGGAGCAGTACGAAAATGAAATGGTTAACTCTTTACTATGGGATGAAGGGCGAAACTGCCTTTGGGTAGGTACGGAAGGAGCTTTGTTTCAATATATTCCTGACACCCGGCAGATTAATAAAATACCTTCTTTCCCTGCCAATTCATTTAAAACATTAACTCTGGACGGAAAGAAAGACTTAGTAGTGGGTACAGACAACGGACTGTATATTTATGGAGTGGAATCTCATAAATTAGAGCATATTGTTCATGATTCCCGAAACAAACAATCGCTGTGTAATAATATTGTTTGGTGTGCTTTTACAGATAAAGCCAAGAATGTGTGGTTGGGGACAGATCGGGGATCCTCATTAGCAGTTTATCATCCGACTTTTCATTTTATCCATATTTCAGAAATAACCGATAATGGAATTGGAAATCAGTTTACCACAATATTAAAAGATTCAAAAGAAAATTATTGGTTAGGAGGGATAAACGGACTTATATTGATGAACAAAGTGTCCGGTGCAGAAGAAGGACAATATAAGATTAATTGGTTCAGGTCGGGAGACAACGAACACGCTCTTCCTCACAATCGCATCAGATGTATTTATGAAGATAGAGATAAGGATATCTGGATAGCTACCGACGGCGGAATTGCCAGATATGATGTAAATACAGGCAGATTTGTTCATTACGCTATCCTTAATGCTACCCGACTGAAGAATGCAAATTGGGCTTATGATATTTATGAAGATGAGAAAGGACGTTTGTGGATTGCCACTTATCTGGGAGGATTATTTGTTGTGAATAAGAATAAACTGACTGCCGGTGATAACACCATTCCCTATCTGGCAGAGAAAAACTATTCGGATGCAAATGGTTCGTCCCCTTCTTTGAGTAATATAGTGTATAAAATAGAGGTCGATAAAAACGGCTTTGTCTGGGTGAATACACAAGAAGGCCTGGTTAGAATTGATATTCGGAATAATCACATTGAAAAGAAAGATATTTATCTGGATAAAATGATTTATGATGGCAATGACTATATTTGGTATTCGACAGAGCGCATCATTTACAGGCTTCATATATTCTCCGGTTATGTAGAGAAAGTTTGCACTTTGCCAGAGGGAAGCCATGTATATTCATTTACGGTTGAGGAGAAGAAATTGTGGTTCTCCTATACGGAAGGTATATCAGTACTTAATAGAGAGACATTGCAGAAAGAAAATATTTCAATTCCCAACTATTATTACTTGTCTTGTTTTTTAGATGATTCACATCAGCTTTTGTTATGGGGTGGTGAGGATGGAATAGCTTGTCTTTCTACGATGTTGGCGCAAAACACTGTTTCATCGGAGCCTCCGGTTACTATTACTTCTATCTGGAATAGCAAAGGACGTTTGATGCCGGGCCTTGATTATGAAGGGAAAAGTGTGAAATATCGGAATGAAGTGGAACTGCATTATTCGACGAGTAATTTGACACTCGAATTTTCTTCGTTTACTTATTCGCCGGAAACAGACAGAGCTTTTTATTACTGTCTGGACGGGGCAAACAACGTATGGACTAAATTGGAAGTAGCTCAAAACCGCATCTTCCTACCCAATCTGGAACCGGGACGATATACTATAAAAGTTCGTAACGGGAACGATACCTCTACCGCTTCATCAGTCACAAACTTTAAAATAACCATTTTACCTCCTTGGTACAGAACCTTGTATGCTTACACCATTTATATACTGATATTTTTGTGCATTGCATGGTTGATACTGTGGCGTATTCAGTTGAGGATGAAGCGTCGGTATGAACGAATGGAAAAGGAGAAAACGCTGGAATTATCCAACTTGAAAATGGATTTCTTCATGAATATATCCCATGAGTTGAAGACACCGCTTAGTCTGATTATCGCCCCTTTGAGTAAGCTGATCAGTGAGACGAAAAATCAGGAAAGCAAACAAAAACTGGAGCTTATTCATCAGAATTCATTGCGTTTGAACACTCTGATACAACAGGTGCTGAATTTCAAGCAGATGGAGTATAATAGCGAAAATGTGCTTATTCGTTCGCATATAGAACTTTGTGCTTTTTTAAAGAACATAGTCGAGAGTTTCTCTCCTGTATTCGCGGAAAAGAAGATATTTAAAAGTTTTGCTTCCAATCAAAAAGAGATCTGGATGAATCTGGACGTCCTGAAGATAGAGTCGATATTTGTCAATATTATCTCCAATGCAGTGAAGTATATGCCCGAATCGGGTGGTGAGATTCATGTCGCTATCAGGCAAGAGGGAGACAGGAATACGATTGTGGTATCCGACAACGGGATAGGCATCAAGAAAGAAGACCTCTCCTACATCTTTATTCGTTTTTACCAAAGCAAGACCGGTCGAAAGCATACGAACGGCAGTGGCATCGGGCTTTATATCGTTAAGAAATTTGTGGAACTTCATGGTGGAAGAATAGAAGTCCATAGTCAGGGAGAAGGCTACGGCACTACGGTGAAAGTGGAGTTCCCTTTGTCGGATGAAAACAGGGTTCCCATTCAAGAACATAGCGATATTCAGGAAGGCATCGTAGAAGATAATTCTTTCCCCGTACTGTTAATCATCGATGACAATCAGGAAATGGTATCTTTCCTGATAGAGACTTTTTCAAAGACTTATCGTTGTTTGAAGGCTTTCAATGGAAAAGAAGGACTTTCCGTTGTTCGGGAAAACACAGTCGATTTGATTATTGTAGACGAAATGATGCCGGAAATGGGCGGTCTTGAATTTTGCCGGGTGTTACGTCGCAATCAGCCTACAGCCTCCATTCCGGCGATAATGCTGACGGCGAAAGATGATCTTGAAACCGAGAAGAATAGCATCAAAGCAGGAGTTGATATATTTATGCCCAAGCCATTTGATATTGATAAGCTTTCTCTCCGTTTGGTTCAGTTGCAGGAAAGACGCAATAGTCTGGAGCAGAGAATACGGATAGAGAACATTTCAAAGCCGGTGGTTGAGGAGTCTTTTCAGTCCAATGATGAAATCCTGCTAGCAAAGGTGGTGAGCGTTATTGAAGAAAATATGGAGAATACGGAATTCAATGTGACGATGCTTTCCGATTTGATGGATATAGACGGTAAGCAGTTATATCGGAAGTTGAAACAGCTCACCGGTTCTAGTCCCGTCGATTATATCCGTCAAATCCGGATGAAGAAAGCGGCAGTGCTGTTGGCTCAAAAGAAATTCTCCGTTTCAGAGGTCATGTATATGGTCGGTTATACCAATGCTTCCTATTTTTCAAGATGTTTCGTCGCAGAGTTTAATATGACTCCCAAGCAATATATGCTATTGGATACTCATTAATTTTCTCTCCTTTTATAGATACAAATCGGACAGAATACTGTGAAATCGGTATTTTGTCCGATTTGTGTTAGTCTTTGTCTTTTTCGAATCCAACCATTTTCTGTATGTGCGCTAATATTGCAGAAAAATATTTTGTTAAACTTAAATGTATTAGCCATGAAACTAAAGAACTTTTTGAAAAAGGCTATTTGTTCGGTGCCGATAGTCGTAGTTCGTTCGATCTTGTTGCTTTGTATTTACTTGTCATTGGGACTTGTTGCCCGTGCTGCAACGCAACAAAGAAAGATCACTGTCTCCGGAATTGTGACAGACAGTAGCGGTGAGCCTGTTATTGGTGCGAGTATTACAGAAAAAGGAACTTCCAACGGAACTATCTCTGATGTGAAAGGACATTTTGGAATTTCAGTTTCCTCAACTGCTATTTTGCAGATTTCCTTTATCGGATATAGAACGGAAGAAGTGACTGCATCTCCTGCAAAAACGTCGCTGAAGGTTATATTAAGAGAAAATAGCGAGCAACTCGAAGAAGTGGTAGTTGTGGGATATGGAGTACAGAAAAAAGCCAATCTGACCGGCTCTGTTGCTTCTGTCAATTTTAAGGATGTGAATACGATGCCTGTAGCCAATACAACAAATATGCTCCAGGGGCGTCTGCCAGGTGTGGTACTGACCAATAATGGTGCGCAGGCAGGTAAAGATACCCCTGAAATTCGTATCCGTGGTGTCGGAACTTTGAGTGGCAATAATGATCCGATGGTTTTGATTGATGGAGTAGAAGCATCCGTTGCTCAGATAGCTCAAATTCCTGCAGGTGATATCGACAATGTGTCCGTATTGAAAGACGCGGCGTCTGCTTCCATCTATGGAGTACGTGCGGCAAACGGAGTAATCCTGATAACGACCAAAAGAGGAATGGAATCCAAGCCTGCCATTTCTTATTCCGGTAGCATTGCTCTTCAAGAGGCAACTGTATTACCCGATTATGTGGGCTCTTATGACTGGGCGAAAATGTATAATGATGCTCAAGGCACTGACTTTTATACTCCTGAAATGTTGCAGAAGATTCAAGATGGTTCCGATCCCGATCATTTTGCTAATACAGATTGGGCAAGAGAATTGTTTCATACGGCAGCGATGCATCAGCATCACCTTTCCGTCAGTGGAGGAGGAAAAGATACACATTATATGATTTCTACCTCTTATTTCAACCAGAGTGGCATTTTGAAAGAGACAGGTTACGAACGCTTTAACTTCCGTTCCAATGTAGATGCAAAGTTAGGAATTGTCAAAATCGGTTTGAACTTGGCCGGAAGTAAAGAAAAGACGGATGCTCCGGTTAAAAATATAACGGGAGATGGCTTGATGCGTGCTCTTACATGGTACACGCGTCCGACTGTCCCGGTGAAATATTCCAATGGACACTGGGGATGTGTGGATGGTACTTCTATTTCTCAAACTGTTTTCAAGAATCCGGTAGAGGAATTATATCAAGGGAAAAAAGATGATTATTCTTATCATTTCGATGGGAATGTTTTTGCAGAAGTGGATATTTGGAAAGGTTTGAAATTTCGTTCTAGTCTTGCCTATAAGTTCTTCATGAATGATGTTTCTACTTTTGTTCCTAAAGATATGCGAGTATATGATGCGGACGGGAATGTGCTAAATACAATGGGAACAAATAGTGTGAATGATTATCATTATTTGAGCACGACTTATACGAATGAGAATATACTCACCTATAATGTGCGAATAGGGAAGCATGAAATCGCTGCCTTGCTCGGACATTCGGTTCAAGCGTGGAGAGAAGATTTGACCAATGCGTATAAAGAGAATTTGTCAACCGACAATCTGTATGAACTGGATGCTGCCACAGCCAATCCTAATGCAACGGGAAGTGCGGCCGAATATGCGTTGCAGTCTTTCTTCGGGCGTGTCAATTACAATTATGACAATCGTTATTTATTTGAGTTTAATATTCGTCGTGACGGTTCTTCCCGTATGCCAAAGGCGAACAGATATGCCAATTTCCCTTCTTTTTCGGCTGCATGGGTCTTGACCAATGAATCTTTCATGCAGAATGTAGAGCCACTCACTTCTTTCAAGCTTCGTGGTAGTTGGGGTAAATTGGGAAATCAGGAAATAGGTAACTATTCTTATGCTCCCACGATGGCAGCCAAATATAATTACTATTTTGGCAATCAAAAAGTGATTGGTATGGCAGATAATATAGTGGCTAATGATAAAATAAAATGGGAAACGACCACTATTACAGATGTTGGTTTTGATGCTTCTTTCTGGAAAGGACGCATTTCCATCACTTTCGACTGGTATAACAAGCTGACTTCCGATATCCTTTTGAAACTGGCAATGCCTTATACATACATCGGTTTTCTGGATGCTCCGCTTCAAAATGCTGGAAAAGTGCAGAACAGAGGTTGGGAGCTTTCTGCCAATTATTTTGATCACAAAGGTGACTTCTCGTGGAATGTGGGATTCAATCTTTCTTCCGTACGAAACAAGATTGTAGATGATAGTGGAGGGATCGATCAGAAGTGGGAGACTACCATCAACCGTGAAGGATATCCGATTGGCGCATATTACGGACTGAAAGCAATAGGTATATACCGTACGGAAGCAGACCTGAACCGCACCAACAGTAAAGGAGAAGTAATCAAGCAAGATGGGACGATGCCCGCTTTGGGAGATATCATGTACGAAGATACCGACGACAGTGGAAATGTGACTTCGGATGACAGGGTGATTATTGGTAATCCGTTCCCAAAAATGAGTTATTCGTTCAATCTGGGTTTCTCGTGGAAAGGGATAGACGTCAGTACGTTCTGGCAGGGAGTTGCCGGTATATATCGCTACAACTGGTCGCAGGCTACTATCTCCAATGGTGGCAATATGACCACGGAATGGCTCGATAGATGGAGCGAAGGCAATCCGAACGGTAGTATGCCGCGTCTGGGTAACACCGAGAACGAAGTATATTCTTCTTTCTGGTTGAAGAAATCGGATTATCTCAGGTTGAAGAACATGGAAATCGGTTATACTTTTCCTGCTCATTGGTTGAAGGGAATCGGCGTGCAGAATGTACGCTTCTATGTGGCGGGAACAAACCTATTGACATTTACTCCTTTGAAAAATTATGATCCGGAAAAAAGCAGCGGGGATATGCGGAATGATGTGCATCCCAATACCCGTACTTATTCTTTCGGCGTGAATGTGAAATTTTAAAAATAAATGAAGATGAAACTAATAAATACATACATCCTTTTGGTGTGCGCAACGATTGCGGTTACATTGCATTCTTGCTCCGACAGTTTCTTGCAGAGAGATTCTTTGGTAGCTGTGTCATCCGGAACATTCTGGACCAGTGAAGATGATGCGTTAAGTGGATTGGCGGCTTGTTATGACGGATTACAGAATAACTTTCTGTACAATGGAGATCTTTATAAAGGAGGAGGGCCGTTGGCTATGGATTGTATGACAGATAATGGCGGACATTTTAATTGGACGGGATGGATGCCGGGATATGATATTTGTAACGGTATTCACACATCCAGTTCCTGGATGGTGACATCATATTGGATGGGGGCTTATGAAGAAATAAAAAGATGTAATGCGTTGATTGGTAACATTGACAAAGTGCCGATGGATGCTTCAAAGGTTGAAATTTATAAAGCGGAAGCTGTGGTACTCCGTTCCTTAATGTATACGAATCTGACAATGTTGTATCATGATGTACCTTATTTTACCTCTATACAAAGCGTTACAGATGCGAAAGCTGCAAAAACAGACCGCGCCACTATTGTAGCAGATGTGATGAAAGATTTGAAAGATGCGGCGAAAGTTCTTCCTCCGACGGCTTCTTCATGGGGAAGGATGACCAAAGGAGCGGCGTTATCATTATTGGGGCGACTGGCACTCTACAATGAGAAATGGGACGAAGCTATCAGCGCATATCGCCAAGTAAAGGAGTTGGGATATTCATTATACAAAACAGGGGATAATCCGTATATGGATCTGTTTACCGAAGCAAACGAGCAATGCAATGAAATCATTATGAGTGTTCGGTATGAAGGTCCCGGCAAAGAAGAAGGTAACGCGATGGCCCCGCATTATGACGCTCCTTTGGAGGCTATGAATGGAACGATTGATTTGGCGGATGCCTTTTATGATATAACTACCGGTAAACCGACTACGGATAAAAAGATTGTAAATGGGTTGACAACCGAAGGAAAACCTGATTTGTGGGATCCTAATACTACTCGTTATAACAATCGTGACCCTCGTCTGAAAGTAACATTGTTTACCCCGTGGGATGGTTGGAACGATAAATGGCCTAATGCTTATGGTGGATCTGCCCCTTCTAACTCAACTCTTTATGTCTTGAAATATTTTAATCCTTCTTTAAGTAGCTCCGGCTCTTTTGATAGCGGGCAGGATTTTTATATCATACGTTATGCGGAAGTCTTGCTCTCGTTGGCTGAAGCATTGGTGGAAAAAGGTGGTTATAGTTATGATGAAGTAGTAGGATTGGTCGATGAAGTAAGAAACAGGGTGAAGATGCATACAGTGGGAGAGATAGAAAGTAAAAACGGACAGTTGGATCAAGCGGGATTGAGAGAGGTGATTCGCCACGAACGCAGAGTGGAAACTGCTTTTGAGGGCTTACGCTTATTTGACCTTTATCGTTGGAAAGAGTTGAAGAATGCAGTGGATCGGATTAATAAGGAAGCTGCGGATAATCAACTTCAATATGAATATCGCAATTATCGGGGCGAAATGGAATACGTATGGCCGATACCGTTGCATGAGACGGATGCAAATCCGAATCTGGAACAAAACGAATTATGGAAATAAACGAAAGTAATCAATAAAGAAAAAGATAATGAAGAAGTGTAATGAATTGATTTTTTTGTTCATATCTTCTTTTCTGTTTTCATTGATCGGTTGTGGTAGCACAACCGACAATGAGGTTCCGGGTGAGAAGATAAGCGTAACTCTTTCTATGACAATAGACAAGATTGACAGTCACGAAGTTACTTCTACTATTGAGGTAAAGGCTGCGGGAACGGGCGACTTGTCCGTTCAGGATAAAGGAATCTGTTATTCGCAGGGAGTAGTGACGCCTACGGTTTCGGATGAAAAATCGGTGTATTCTGGTTCGGGAAAGAATGATTTCTCTTCTTTCAAGATGAAACTGGAAGGGTTGTCCGAGAATACTTCCTACTATATCAGACCCTATCTCAAAGTAGGTGATAAGGAGTATTATGGCTATGCGCAACAAGTGAAAACGTTAGGCGCAGGCAAAGAATACCATCCTTTGGATAAAGATGAAGCGATAACGGATTATGACGGTTATCAATTAGCCTGGTCTGACGAATTCAATATCGATGGTAAGCCAAGCAACGAATGGAGCTACGAAACCGGTTTTGTGCGCAATGAAGAATTGCAATGGTATCAAGAAAAGAATGCGAGTGTCAGCAACGGTTGCCTGATTATTGAAGGAAAGAAAGAGAAAGTAGTGAATCCCAACTATCAGGCAGGAAGTGAAGACTGGAAAACGAACCGGAATGTGGCGGAGTATACATCCAGTTCGCTGACTACCCAACACAGCCATGTCTTCAAATATGGCCGTTTTGAGGTTAGGGCAAAACTACCTTCTGCAGAAGGCTCATGGCCGGCAATCTGGACACTGGGTAATACATGGGATTGGCCGATGAATGGAGAAATTGATATTATGGAGTGTTATTTGGTCAATGGCAAGCGGAATATATTGGCGAATGCTTGTTGGAGCTCTCCGCAACAATGGGTAGCTGTTTGGAATCGTTCTACAACTCTTCTTACTCATTTCATTGACAGAGATGCCGACTGGATGAATAAATATCATGTATGGCGTATGGATTGGGATGCCAGCAAGATTTGTATCTATTTGGACGGTGAGTTGTTAAATGAAATAAATTCGTCAGAAACTCAAAATCAAGGTTGGAATGGTAATACAGAAAATCCTTTCAGTAATGATATAGATGGATTCGGACATTATATCTTACTAAATTTAGCTATCGGAGGTAATGGCGGAGACCCTTCCAATTCTCTCTTTCCCATGAGATATGAGGTTGATTATGTAAGAGTCTATCAGAAAAAGTAATTGGTAATAACATAGACGAAAGTTTTATATAGTTTTTTAATAGGTATTTTGCACCATTCCGGGGAAATCATAATTGTAATGTTTCCTCGGAATGGCTTTTTTATAATCAATTAAATGAAAAGTTTTATGGAAAATTCATGTAATGATGAATTGTTTTGTTCATTGAAAGATGAACTTCGTGAAGTAAATGCACAAATCAATGTGCATAGTGAAAAATTAATGGATCTGCTCGACCAAAAAAAAG
>OHAM01001821.1_pt1 | contig 12643 bp, 9 predicted proteins | sample 1577161 | NCBI WGS metagenome assembly OHAM01 (sample SAMEA3541583, study PRJEB24748) | human gut metagenome | biome: human gut; feature: human-associated habitat; material: faeces | place: China | collected 2012
CTATTCGTGAAGGCGGCCACACAGTCGGTGCCGGCGTTGTTTCTAAGATCGTCGGCTAATAAAGATTTTTAGGGGTATAGCTCAATTGGCAGAGCGACGGTCTCCAAAACCGTAGGTTGAGGGTTCGATTCCTTCTGCCCCTGCCACCAAAAACGAACCGCGGCCCTAGGGTCGCGGTTTGATTTCACGGAAACAGTAAATGAGTACGCAAAACGCAACACCGGCAACAGAATCAAAGGGCGGCGTCCTTTTGATGACGATTGCTATCCTTATTGCAGTAAGCGGAGTTTTTGCTTTTGCCTTACTGGCGGAACAACCCACCGGTATTCGCGTCGGTATTTTAATCGGCAGCTTAGTTGTCGGCGTTGTTTTAGGTTGGTTCAGCGCACCGGGCAAAGAATTTGCCCAGTACTGCAAAGCCTCCTACGAAGAACTGAGAAGAGTTGTTTGGCCGACCAGAAAGGAAACCATCAATACCACGGGTATTGTCTGCGCCTTCGTGGTCGTGATTGCATTCTTCCTTTTCATTGTTGACAAGCTCATCGAGTTTCTTCTTTACGATGTCCTTCTTTCTCTGATCTAAAGAGAGTTGAAAATGTCCGATATGAAATGGTACGTTGTGCACACTTATTCCGGAATGGAAAAGAGTGCCGAGTCTGCTCTGAGAGAGAGAATTGCTCGCGAGGGACTGCAGGATTATTTCGAAGAAATTTTGGTTCCGACAGAGGACATCTCCGAGGTGAAAAACGGCAAAAAACGCGTTTCCACCCGCCGCATGTACTCGGGCTACATCTTCGTCAAAATGATCATGAACGACGAGACTTGGCATCTTGTCAAAAATACGGCTAGAATTACGGGCTTTCTCGGCGGCAGTGCAAATAAGCCGTCTCCGCTGCCCGCTAAGGACATTGAAGCCATCAAGAGCAAAATGGAAGCCGGTTCCGAGGCTCCGAGACCTCGTGTCGAATTTGAAGTCGGCGGTTCCGTCCGCATTAAGAACGGTCCGTTTACAGACTTTAACGGAATAATCGAGGAAGTGAACTATGACAAGAACCGACTTCGTGTTATGGTATCGATCTTCGGCCGCGACACTCCTGTTGAACTTGCTTTCAATGAAGTCGAGAAGGCTTAAAGAATATCGGTTTTCTGCTTGAGAGTCCGAGCAGAAAACCTCTTATTTTTATGGACTCTTTACCTCGGGGAGCTTCATTGCCGAAGCGTCTACCCGTAAGGAAAACAAATGGCAAAGAAAATTGTAGGCTTTATTAAGCTTCAGGTTCCTGCCGGAAAGGCTAATCCCTCGCCACCTATCGGTCCGGCTCTGGGTCAGCGCGGCTTGAACATTATGGAATTCTGCAAGGCCTTCAACGCAAAAACACAAGGCGTTGAACCGGGTCTTCCTATCCCTGTCGTGATCACGGCTTACGCCGACAAGAGCTTCACCTTCGTGATGAAGACTCCTCCGGCTACCATCCTGATCAAGAAGGCTGCAAAGATTCAGAAGGGTTCTGCCCGTCCGCATACAGACAAAGTCGGCAAGATTACACGTGCTCAGGCTGAAGAGATCGCTAAGACCAAGATGCCTGACCTTACAGCTGCCGACATGGACGCCGCGGTTCGCACTATCGCCGGAAGCGCTCGTTCCATGGGTATCACCGTTGAAGGAGTGAAATAATGGCGAAGATCAGCAAACGCGAAAAAGAAAACAAGAGCAAGGTTGAGGCTCAGAAGTTCTACGCTTTGAATGAAGCTGTCGAACTCGTCAAAGCTCTTGCCAATGCCAAGTTCAACGAATCCGTTGATGTCGCAGTTCAGCTCGGCATCGATCCTCGTAAGAGCGATCAGGCTGTCCGCGGTTCCGTCGTTATGCCTGCCGGTACAGGCAAGACCGTTCGTGTTGCAGTTTTCGCCCAGGGCGCTGCTGCAGAAGCTGCCAAAGAAGCCGGTGCCGATATCGTCGGTATGGAAGATTTGGCCCACGAAATCAAAGGCGGCAAGATGGATTTCGACGTTGTGATCGCTGAACCCGCTGCTATGCGTGTTGTCGGTCAGTTAGGTCAGATCCTCGGCCCGCGCGGCTTAATGCCGAACCCGAAAGTCGGTACTGTTACTCCGAACGTTGCTCAGGCTGTTAAAAACGCCAAGGCCGGTCAGGTTCAGTTCCGTGCTGACAAAGCTGGTATCATTCACGCTCCTGTCGGCCGTGCTTCTTTTGAAGTTGAACAGCTTCTTACGAACATCAAGGCCCTCATTGAGCAGCTGAACAAGATTAAACCCGCTTCTACGAAAGGCGTTTACATTCGTAAAGTTGCGGTTAGTTCGACAATGGGTCCCGGCGTCAAGATTGACGTTCAGACATTGAACTAATTTCGTTTCGGAGTAATCCGGAACAGGGCGCAAGCCCAAGTAAAGGACTTTGGGTTACAGCCTTCGGGCTGTAGCCGTCAAAGACCGCTGGCGAATGGTTCATTCTTAATATCCCGAAGCGGAAAACCAGCGTAGATGGCAACCGAAGAGAGAACAAGCGTTGTGTGTCCTGACGGACAGATTCCTTGGAACTCTCGGAGTGAGCCGGTTATTTTGAACCGGTGCTGTGAAAGCAGCACCTCTGAGTGGAGCAGACCATGGGTCTTAATAGACAAGAAAAGGCTGACATGATCAAAGAGATCAGCGAAATCATCGCTGGTACTGAAGGTCTTGTTATTGCCGAATACCGTGGGCTGACCGTAGATGCAGCCACCAAACTCCGTAAAGAAGCACGTGAGAATGGTGTTCAGTTGCGCGTTTTGAAAAACACCTTAGCACGCCGTGCCGTCAAAGACACTCCGTTCGAAGGTTTGTCCGATCAGTTTGTCGGACCCCTTCTTTACGGTTTTTCTGCTGACCCTGTGGCCCCTGCCAAGGTCATGGCTAACTTTGCCAAGACAAACCCGCAGCTCGTTATTAAGGCCGGTGCAATGCCGAACAACGTCCTTGACGTTGCCGGTGTTGAAAAACTCGCCACAATGCCGAGCCGCGATGAATTGCTGGCTAAGTTGATGGCCACTATGAACGAACCGGTTGCTAAGTTCGTTCGTACGCTCAACGAAGTTCCCGCACGTTTCGTCAGAACTCTTGCTGCAGTGCGCGATGCCAAAGAACAGGCTGCTGCCTGATTTTGTAAGTTTTAATTTTTAGTTACACAACGTATTGGAGTTACCAAAATGGCTTTGTCCAAAGAAGAAATCCTTGACGCAATCGCGTCCATGTCCGTTCTCGAAGTTTCCGAACTCATCAAAATGATGGAAGAAAAATTCGGTGTTTCCGCTGCTGCAGCCGCTGTTGCTGTTGCCGCTCCTGCCGGTGCCGGTGCTGCTCCTGCTGAAGAAAAATCCGAATTCGACGTCGTTCTGAAAGAAATCGGCGCTAACAAAGTTCAGGTTATTAAGGCTGTCCGCGAACTGACCGGCCTCGGCCTGAAGGAAGCCAAAGACCTCGTCGACGGCGCTCCTAAGACTGTTAAGGAAGGCCTTGCCAAGGCTGAAGCTGAAGAAGCCCAGAAGAAACTGGAAGCCGCTGGCGCCAAGGTTGAACTGAAGTAATTTTTCAGTTATACTGCAAGGCTCCATATTTGGAGCCTTGTTTTTTTCTATCGGAAAACTTTGAGTGGGTCATTCAGTATGATCCAGCCAAAGTCTTCTGCAGGAGCATAATTTAGACAATTTGAGTTTTGCCGCGCATTGGGCCCTGGTGAGGGCTCGGCGTGGCTATTCGTGTCTGTTATTGCTTTTGGGGAATTTTCTTTTTTTCTCTTTCGAACGGAGCGTTCATGTCGTACTCGTTCACTGAAAAGAAGCGTATTCGGAAAAGCTTTGCTAAGCGTCCGAGCGTACTTGAAGTGCCTTCCTTACTGGAAACGCAGTTGCATTCCTACCACGAATTTTTGCAGGCAGATGTTCCCGCTGCAGAGCGCCGTGATGAAGGTTTGCAGGGTGCATTTAAATCCATCTTCCCTATCGTCAGCCACAATGGTTTAGCCAGGCTTGAATTTCAGGAATATATTTTAGACGATCCTGTCTTTGATGTCTCTGAATGTCAGCTTCGCGGACTGAATTATTGCTCTCGCCTCAGAGCAAAAGTCCGTCTTGTTATTTTCGACAGAGACCAACCCAAGCAGTCTACTGTAAAAGAGATCCGCGAGTCAGAAGTTTACATGGGTGAAATCCCTTTAATGACGAAAAAAGGATCTTTCATCATTAACGGTACCGAGCGCGTTATTGTATCTCAGCTTCATCGTTCTCCGGGAGTATTTTTTGAGCACGATCGCGGCAAGACACACAGCTCCGGTAAGCTGCTGTTCAGCGCCCGTATCATTCCGTACCGCGGCTCTTGGCTCGACTTTGAATTCGATGCGAAAGACATTCTTCACTTCCGTATCGACCGTCGCCGCAAGATGCCCGGAACTATCATGCTCAAAGCACTGGGCATGACACCGGAAAGCATTCTGAAGCAGTTCTACGAGTTCGATCACTACAAACTGACCCAGGACGGTGCCACGCTCGAGATTATTCCGTCTCGTCTCCGCGGTGAAATCGCTGCTTTTGATATTAAAGATCCGGAAGGCAAAGTTATTGTTGCCAAGGACAAGCGTATCAATGCTCGCCACGTTCGTGAAATCGAAAAACTCGGCATCACAGAACTTCCCGTTCCGCTCGACAATCTCATTGGAAAAGTCATTGCCACAAATCTTTATGACGAAGATTCCGGTGAAGTCGTTGCCAATGCTAACGATGAAATCACTCCGGAACTGCTTGAGAAGATTCGCGAGCACGGGATTGATTCTTTCGATACGCTGTACATCAACGAACTCAACCGCGGCCCCTACATTTCCGACACACTGAGACTGGACGAAACTCCCGATCAGCTGTCCGCACGTATTGCGATTTACCGCATGATGCGTCCGGGCGAACCGCCCACAGAGGAAGCTGTTGAGACATTATTCCGTCGTCTGTTCTTCGATGCAGAGACATATGACCTGTCCCGCGTCGGCCGCATGAAGATTAATTCCCGCTTTAACCGCGGAACAGAAACCGGCCCGATGACGCTTGAACCTGAAGACATCATCGATACGATGAAGGCGATTGTTCAGCTTCGCAACGGCGAAGGCCAGGTTGACGATATTGACCACCTGGGCAATCGTCGCGTCCGCTGTGTCGGTGAACTGACCGAAAACCAGTTCCGTTCCGGCCTTGTTCGTGTTGAGCGCGCCGTTCGTGAACGTTTAGGCCAGGCCGAATCCGATAACCTGATGCCGCATGACCTGATCAACAGCAAACCGATCAGCGCTGCTATTCGCGACTTCTTCGGTTCTTCTCAGCTGAGCCAGTTCATGGACCAGACCAACCCGCTGTCTGAAATCACGCACAAGCGCCGTATTTCTGCATTGGGCCCGGGCGGCTTGACTCGTGAACGCGCAGGCTTCGAGGTTCGAGACGTGCATCCGACTCACTACGGCCGTGTTTGCCCGATTGAAACTCCTGAGGGTCCGAACATCGGTTTGATTAACTCTCTGGCTCTTTATGCGCGTCTGAATGACTACGGCTTCCTTGAGACACCGTACAGAAAAGTGATTGACGGTCATGTCACCAACGAGATCGCTTATCTCTCGGCTATCGATGAAGGCAACTACATTATTGCTCAGGCTAACGCTTCCATCGATGACAAGGGCAACCTGAGCGACGAGCTTGTCAGCTGCCGTGATAAGGGCGAATTCGTTTTGATGCGTCCCGAACGCGTTCAGTACATGGACGTGGCTCCGGCACAGATCGTATCCGTTGCTGCTTCTCTGATTCCGTTCTTGGAGCACGATGACGCGAACCGTGCGCTGATGGGTTCCAACATGCAGCGTCAGGGCGTTCCCTGTCTTCGTCCTGAAAAACCTGTTGTCGGTACTGGCATCGAAAGAACAGTGGCTGTTGACTCCGGTACAACCGTTCAGGCAGAACGCGGCGGTGTCGTTGACTATGTCGACGCCAACCGTATCGTTGTTCGTGTAAATGATGAAGAAAACGTCCCCGGCCGTGTCGGTGTGGATATTTACAATCTTCAGAAATTTACTCGCTCCAACCAGGGCACCAATATCAACCAGCGCCCGATCGTCAACCCCGGCGATCACATCGCTAAGGGCGACGTGATTGCTGACGGCGCTTCGACCGACCTCGGTGAACTGGCATTAGGTCAGAACATGATCGTTGCCTTCATGCCGTGGAACGGATACAACTACGAAGACTCTGTGATGGTGAGTGAAAAAGTGGTTGCTGATGACCGCTATTCTTCCATCCACATTGAAGAGCTTTCTGTTCAGGCCCGTGATACCAAGCTCGGCAGCGAAGAAATTACGCGCGATATTTCGAACCTGAGTGAGAACCAGATTAACCGTCTGGACGAATCCGGTATCGTTTACATCGGTGCAGAAGTGAAGGCCGGAGACGTTCTGGTCGGTAAAGTGACTCCGAAGGGAGAAACCACGCTGACTCCGGAAGAAAAACTGCTTCGCGCCATCTTCGGTGAAAAAGCCAGTGACGTTAAGGATACTTCCCTTCGCGTTCCGAGCGGCATGGTTGGTACTGTTATCGACGTTCAGGTCTTCACGCGTGAAGGCATCGAACGCGACAAACGCGCTCAGTCCATCATTGACGATGAGCTGAAGCGTTACCGCACCAACTTGAATGACCAGCTGAGAATTGTTGAGCGCGACGCTTTCGAACGTTTGGCTCGTCAGCTGATCGGTAATGTTGCTCAGGGCGGTCCCGACGGTTTAGGCAAGGGCAAGAAGGTTACGAAGGAATACCTCGACGGTCTGAATGTTCACAAGTGGTTTGACATTCGCATGGCTGACGAAGAGCTGCAGAAGCAGATCGAAGACGTCCGTATTTCCTTGGAAGCCAAACGTAAAGAGTTCGACGAAGCTTGGAACGAAAAGCGCAAGAAACTGACTCAGGGCGACGAACTGCCGACAGGCGTTCAGAAGATGGTCAAGGTTTATCTGGCCGTTAAACGTCGTCTGCAGCCCGGCGACAAGATGGCCGGCCGTCACGGTAACAAGGGTGTTGTCTCCCGCATTACTCGTGTCGAAGACATGCCGTTCATGGCTGACGGCAGACCGGTTGACATCGTTCTGAACCCGCTGGGTGTGCCTTCTCGAATGAACATCGGTCAGGTTCTTGAAGTTCATTTGGGTTGGGCTGCTTTCGGTTTAGGCTGGAGAATTGCTGAAATGCTCAAGCATGAGCGCAGCAAGCAGGTCGCTGAAATCCGCGAGTTCCTGAATACGATTTACAACAAGAGCAGCGGCAAGAAGGAAGACTTCGATTCTCTGACTGATGACGAAATCATCGATTTGGCCAAACACCTGAAGAAGGGTGTGCCGTTTGCAACCCCCGTATTCGACGGCGCAAGCGAAAGCGATATCCGTGAGATGCTCAATCTTGCCTTCCCGGAAGAAACCGCTAAGAAACTGCACCTGACTCCTTCCAAGACTCAGGCCCAGCTCTTTGACGGACGTACCGGCGACGCATTTGATCGTCCTGTTACCGTCGGCGTGATGCACTACCTGAAACTGCACCACTTGGTCGACGACAAGATGCATGCTCGTTCTACCGGTCCGTACTCTCTGGTTACACAGCAGCCTCTCGGCGGTAAAGCTCAGTTCGGCGGTCAGCGTTTCGGTGAAATGGAAGTCTGGGCGCTTGAAGCTTACGGTGCCAGCTATGTCCTTCAGGAAATGCTTACTGTTAAGTCTGACGACGTAACGGGACGTACAAAGCTCTACGAAAACATTGTCAAGGGCGATCACGTGATCGACGCCGGAATGCCGGAATCCTTCAACGTTCTCGTTAAGGAAATCCGCTCTCTGGGCATTGACATTGATTTAGACCGTGATAAGGAATCTTCTAAAAAATGATGAAAGCTTTTAACTCTCTCTTTAAGACAAATAAAGAGAATGAGCCGTTTGACGCGATCAAGATCGGCATTGCTTCCCCGGAAAAGATTCGTTCTTGGTCTTACGGTGAAGTAAAGAAGCCTGAGACAATTAACTACCGTACGTTCAAACCCGAACGCGACGGTCTGTTCTGCGCAAAGATTTTCGGACCGATTAAGGATTACGAATGTCTTTGCGGTAAATACAAACGTCTGAAGCATCAGGGCATCGTTTGCGAAAAGTGCGGCGTGGAAGTCACACTTTCCAAGGTTCGCCGCGAACGCATGGGTCACATTGAGCTGGCTAGCCCTGTTGCTCATATTTGGTTCTTGAAGAGCCTTCCGTCCCGCATGGGTATGGTTCTCGATATTCCTCTGCGTGATATCGAACGCGTCTTGTATTTCGAAGCCTATATCGTTGTAGATCCCGGCATGACCGAGCTTCGTAGAGGCCAGCTCATGACCGAAGACGACTACATGGCTAAGACCGAAGAATACGGTGACGAATTCAAGGCCATGATGGGCGCCGAAGCCATTAAAGAGCTGCTGGCTACGATCAACATTGACGAAGAAGTTGAGGATCTCCGCAGAGAGCTTTCCGAAACCACCAGCGAAGCGAAGGTCAAGAAGATCGCCAAACGTTTGAAGGTTCTGGAAGGCTTCCAGCGCTCCGGCATTAAGCCTGAGTGGATGGTCATGGATGTTCTTCCGGTTCTTCCGCCGGATCTGCGTCCGCTGGTTCCGCTTGACGGCGGTCGTTTCGCTACGAGCGACTTGAACGACCTCTACCGCCGCGTGATCAACCGTAACAATCGTCTGAAGCGTCTTCTTGAGCTCAAGGCTCCGGACATCATCGTCCGCAATGAAAAACGCATGCTGCAGGAAGCTGTTGACTCTCTGCTGGACAACGGCCGCCGCGGCAAAGCCATGACCGGTCCTTCCAAGCGTCCTCTGAAGTCTTTGGCCGACATGATCAAAGGTAAGGGCGGCCGCTTCCGTCAGAACCTGCTGGGTAAACGTGTTGACTACTCGGGCCGTTCCGTTATTACCGTCGGTCCGTACCTGAAACTGCATCAGTGCGGTCTGCCGAAACTGATGGCTCTTGAGCTCTTCAAACCGTTTATCTTCAACAAGCTTGAACTTCGCGGACTGGCTCCGACCATCAAGGCTGCCAAGAAGATGGTTGAGAACCAGGATCCGGTCGTATGGGATATTCTCGAAGAAGTGATTTACGAGCATCCCGTCATGCTGAACCGTGCACCTACGCTTCACCGTCTCGGTATTCAGGCTTTTGAACCGCTCCTGATCGAAGGCAAAGCTATTCAGCTGCACCCGTTGGTCTGCGCTGCGTTCAACGCTGACTTCGACGGCGACCAGATGGCTGTTCACGTACCTCTTTCCTTAGAGGCACAGCTTGAAGCACGTTCTCTGATGCTTGCTTCCAACAACGTGCTGTTCCCTGCCAACGGCGATCCTTCGATCGTTCCGTCTCAGGACATCGTGTTGGGTCTTTACTATTCGACTCGTTCCCGTATCAACGGAAAGGGCGAGGGCATGTTCTTTGCTGATATCGGCGAAGTCGAACGTGCTTTGGCCAATAAGGTTGTCGAGCTTCAGACACGCTGCACCGTTCGCGTTAAGGAATTTGATGTTGACAAAGAAACCGGTGAAAAGACACCGAAGATGGTTCGTTATGAAACCACCGTCGGTCGTGCACTTCTCTCAGAAATTCTTCCTCCGGGCCTGCCGTTCTCCGTATTGAACAAGACCCTCAAGAAGAAAGAGATCGCTAAGCTGATCAACATGGCTTTCCGCCGCTGCGGACTGCGTGAAACCGTGATCTTCGCCGATAAACTGATGCAGCGCGGCTACCACCTCGCTACCATCGGCGGCCTGTCGATTGCTATCGACGACATGATTGTTCCGGAACAGAAGAACGAAATCGTTCACGAAGCCGAACAGGAAGTCAAAGAGATCGATGCTCAGTACACCTCCGGTTTGGTGACTGCCGGCGAACGCTACAACAAGGTCGTTGATATTTGGGGTCGTACGACAGAAAAAGTCGGTAAGGTGATGATGGATGAAATCTCCAACGAACCGGTTATCGACCGTCACGGCAACAAGACAACTCAGGAATCGTTCAACTCCATCTACATGATGGCGGACTCCGGTGCTCGCGGTTCTGCAACTCAGATCCGTCAGCTGGCCGGTATGCGCGGTTTGATGGCTAAGCCGGACGGCTCCATTATTGAGACTCCGATTACCGCGAACTTCCGTGAGGGTCTGAACGTTTTGCAGTACTTCGTGTCTACCCACGGTGCTCGTAAGGGTTTGGCCGATACGGCTTTGAAGACTGCTAACTCCGGTTACCTGACTCGTCGTCTGGTCGACGTGACCCAGGACTTGGTGGTTACCGAGGACGACTGCGGAACCCATCAGGGCGTTCTGATGAAAGCTCTGGTTGAAGGCGGTGAAGTGACCGAAAGTCTGGCCGACCGTATTCTCGGCCGCGTGACAGCTGATCCGGTTATCAATCCGGACAATCAGGAAGAAATCTTCCCGGCCGGTCACCTGCTTGAAGAAGATGATGTCGAACTCATCACGAAGCTCGGCATTGACGAAGTCAAGATCCGCACTCCGCTTACCTGCGAAACACGCTACGGTCTTTGCGCCAAGTGCTACGGCCGCGATCTCGGCCGCGGCAAGCTCGTTAATGCCGGTGAAGCTGTCGGTGTTATCGCCGCTCAGTCCATTGGTGAACCGGGTACTCAGCTGACCATGCGTACGTTCCACATCGGTGGTGCTGCGAGCCGCACAGCTGTGGCCAGCAACGTCGTTACGAAGTCTGCCGGTACGATCCGCTTCACAAGCTCTATGCGCTATGTGACCGGTGAGAAGGGCAATAAGGTTGTGATTTCCCGTTCCGGCGAAATCGTGATTGAAGGTCCGAACGGCCGCGAGAGAGAACGTCATAAGATTCCTTACGGCGCCAACCTTCTTGCTTCCGACGGTCAGCAGGTTGAAATCGGTACCGAACTGGCCAACTGGGACCCGATGACTCGTCCGATTGTTACCGAGTACGCCGGTAAAGTCCGCTTTGCCAACGTTATCGATAACGTTACAGTGAAGAGCCAGGTAGATGAAGTGACGGGCTTGAGCTCTCTTGTGGTTATTGACGCCAAGCACTCTTCTTCCAGCAAGATCGGCAAACCGCTGATTCAGTTCCTTGATGCCAACAACGAGCCCGTTAAGATTCCGGGTACTGAGCACCCTGTGAGCATTCAGCTGCCGGTCGGCGCGCTCATCATCGTTCACGACGGTGACGAAGCCAAGGTCGGTGACGTGCTCGCCAGAATTCCGACGGAAAGCCAGAAGACTCGAGACATTACCGGCGGTCTGCCGCGTGTTGCCGAACTCTTCGAAGCTCGTTCTCCGAAGGACGCAGGTATTCTTGCCGAGGCAAGCGGTACCGTTACTTTCGGTAAGGAAACCAAGGGCAAACAGCGTCTGATCATTACTGACACACAAGGTCAGGATCACGAATTCCTTATTCCTAAGGATAAGGACATTCTGGTTCACGACGGTCAGGTGGTTCACCAGGGTGAAGTTATTGTTGACGGTCCTGCCGATCCGCATGACATCCTGAGACTTCAGGGTATCGAAGCTTTGGCTCGCTACATTGTTGATGAAGTTCAGGCTGTGTACCGTCTGCAGGGAGTGAAGATCAGCGACAAGCACATTGAAGTGATCGTTCGTCAGATGCTCCGCCGCGTCGTCATTACTGATCCGGGTGACACCAAGTTCATCACCGGCGAGCAGGTCGAACGCAGCGAAATGCTCGATGAGAACGAAAAAGCTCTGGCCGAAAACAAGCGTCCTGCCACATATGACAACCTGCTGCTAGGTATTACTAAGGCCAGCTTGTCTACGGACTCCTTCATCTCTGCGGCTTCCTTCCAGGAAACCACCAGAGTGCTTACCGAAGCAGCCATCATGGGTAAACGTGACGAGCTGCGCGGCCTGAAGGAAAACGTGATTGTCGGCCGCTTGATTCCTGCCGGTACCGGTCTGGCTTATCACAGAGCCAGACACGACCGCGATGCTTTCAAGTACGACAATGAGATCGAAACTTCCGAGGCTTATGTCGGCAATGAGAACATCGTCAGTGATGCTCCCTCGATTCCGGAAGCTGAAGTTGCCGGTGAGAGCAAAAGCTATCACAACTAATTAGGTTTTAACTCCTCCAAAAAAGCGGCCGAAAGGCCGCTTTTTTGGTTTTGAAAACATGTAGATGTCTTATAGGTTCGTATCTTAATTTAGCAGCATGATCAATACTGTCTCCAAGGAATAAGAAGGAGACAGATTATGGATATTAACTGGTCAAGATACATTGAGATCGCTCGAGCACAAGACTTGGGCAGCGCCGAGGTAGCGAGATTGATTCGAACCGAGACCCGTCGCAAAGTCAACATCTCCGAAGTTAAGCGGCGCCTGTCCGTTTCGGAGTCAGCGGCAGCTCAAATTCGACAGCCTAATTCTTTGGACGTTATTAATCTTTGCGAAGGTCAAGCAGATGAGGAGTCGACGCTGAGCAGTAGATGTCTTATAGGTTCGTATCTTAATTTAGCAGCATGATCAATACTGTCTCCAAGGAATAAGAAGGAGACAGATTATGGATATTAAC
>OHAM01001841.1_pt1 | contig 12543 bp, 10 predicted proteins | sample 1577161 | NCBI WGS metagenome assembly OHAM01 (sample SAMEA3541583, study PRJEB24748) | human gut metagenome | biome: human gut; feature: human-associated habitat; material: faeces | place: China | collected 2012
CACCGGATGTCGACGCCATTTACGGTATCCCGCCGACGGTTGCCATTGAACAGCGCACCTCCCGCGGCGGCCAGAAATCCACCGTCGCAACCATGACGGAGATTTATCATTTCCTGCGTCTGCTCTACGTGAAGCTCGGAACACAGTACTGCCCGACCTGCAACGTGCCGGTCATCAAGCAGTCTAAGGAACAGATCTTCGCTTCGATTATGAAAGCTTATAAGGGTAAGGAAATTACTTTCCTTGCACCTCTGGTCAAAAACCGCAAGGGCTTCTACAAAGATTTGGCGGTTTGGGCGAGAAACAAAGGCTATGAGCACCTGATCGTGGACGGAGAAAAAGTCTCTACCCTCCGCTTTCCTTCTTTGTCTCGTTTCACGGAACACAACATCGACCTGCCCACCGGTACGGTCAAAGTAGTTTCCGAAAACGAAGGAGAAATCAAACAGCTCGTCGCCGTCACACTAGATTTCGGCAAGGGAATTCTGGATATCGAGCAAAAGGGCAAAAAACGCACTTTCTCTTCGACCTCCAACTGTCCGAACTGCCAGAAGAGCTTCCCCGAACTTGACCCGCGCTTGTTCTCTTACAACTCTAAGCACGGCTGGTGCCCGACCTGTATGGGCAACGGTTTTAAGCCGTTCCAAACCGCACTGGCGGTGGACGAGAATACCGGTGAATTGACCGCCGAAGCCATGTCTGAAGAGCTGATCATTTGCCCTGACTGTCACGGCCGGCGACTCAATCCGATCGCGCTCAATGTCCGTTTCAATGACAAGTCCATCGCAGATGTTGCCGCGATGACGATTGATCAGGCTGCGGACTATTTCAGCACTATCAAGCTTTCCGGCCGTGAAGCCGACATCGCTCGAGATGCGCTCCAGGAGATCCGCTCTCGCTTGTCCTTCCTGAAGGAAGTCGGTCTTTCTTACCTCAACCTGGATCGCTCTGCACCGACGCTCTCGGGCGGTGAAGCTCAGCGTATCCGCTTAGCCTCCCAGCTCGGCACTAACCTCCAGGGTGTCTGTTACGTCCTGGACGAGCCGACAATCGGTCTGCATCCGCGCGACAACAAGATTTTGCTTTCCGCACTTGAGCAGCTCACCTCCAAGGGCAACTCTCTGCTGGTGGTAGAACACGATGAGGAAACGATTCGCTGCGCCGACCACGTCATCGATATCGGTCCGGGCGCCGGCACCCGAGGCGGACGCCTGATTGCTCAAGGCTCCGTTGAAGATATTGAGGCCGCTGAGAATTCTCTGACCGGATACTATTTAAAGCATCCGCTGATGCATACGTGCAAAGCAAAACGCCGCACATTGAAGTCCGATCCGATGATCACCGTCAACGGTGCTAATTCTCATAACCTCAAGGATGTCACCGCTTCCTTCCCGCTCAAACGTTTAACCGTTCTGACCGGGGTTTCGGGATCAGGTAAGTCGACCTTAGCCCGCGAGGTGTTCTTAAAGAACATGGTCGCCTTGATTCGAGAGAAAGGAAAATCCGTCCCGGCTCCGGAAGGCTGCAAAGGTATCTCCGGCTGGGAAACGGTTGACCGCATCCTTGAAGTAGACCAAACTCCGATCGGCAAGACACCGCGTTCGTGCCCTGCCACATACATCGGTTTCTGGGACGATATCCGTAAACTCTTTGCTCAGTCCGACGAAGCAAAGGCTCGCGGCTACACCGCCTCCCGCTTCTCCTTCAATGTGAAGGGCGGCCGCTGCGAAGCTTGTGAAGGCCAGGGCGTTAAAACCTTGGAAATGAGCTTTCTGCCGGATGTGAAGGTTCACTGCGACGTATGCGATTCGATGCGCTTTAACGACGAGACCTTGGAAGTGAAGTGGAAAGGCAAAAGCATCGGTGAAGTTCTCAAGATGGAAGTCGATGAAGCCGTTGAGTTCTTCGCGTCGGTCCCGTCTATTCTTCACCCGCTGAAACTGATGCAGGACGTCGGTCTCGGTTACCTGACCTTGGGCCAGCCTTCTCCGACACTCTCCGGCGGCGAAGCCCAGCGCATCAAGCTCGTCACTGAGCTCTCTAAGGTAAAGGACGACATCCGCAAAGGCGGCCGTAAGCTGCCGGAGACGGTTTACGTTCTTGATGAGCCGACCGTCGGTCTCCACATGGCTGATGTAGATAAATTGATAAAAGTTTTGCATCGACTTGTCGATGCCGGCAACACCGTTATTGTCATTGAACACAACCTGGATGTGATCGCAGAAGCCGACTGGATTATCGATATGGGTCCCGAAGGGGGTAGCCAAGGAGGCAAAAATGTCTTTGCGGGCCCACCCCAGCGTTTACTCAAGGCTTCCACCCATACCGCCGAAGCTTTAAAGGAGTTCGTGGAAACGGCAAAACTGAAGAAAACTCAAACTGCGTAATTTAATTTCTTCATTCTCCCACTATAGGCGTCCTGCAAAGGACGCTTATTTTTTTATTCATATAATTTGTTCGTTCATAAGGGTGAGTGAACGTAGTTTTCTCGCTCTAAAGGTGGGAGTTAAAAGTGAGTGATCAGTACGAGAAAGGCGTTTTGAAAGTCCTTCGTTACGTTTATAACCAGATGGAGCGATGCCGCAATGCGGATTTTGACGCATTGGGTATTACATCCTCTCAAGCAAGCGTCATGATGTTCCTTTTCAAAAACCGCAAACATGAGGTAACCCAGCAAAGCGTCCAAGCTGCGCTGCTGTTGTCTCACCCCACAATTACCGGTTTAATGAAGCGTCTTGAAGCGAAGGGATTCATTACGCGCAAAAACAGCCCTGCCGATTTTCGCTGCAAGTATGTCAAATTAACGAAAAAAGGCTGCGATATCGAACGAGGCCTCAAAACCAATATGAAGCGAATGCAGGACAGAGCACTCGTTGGTTTGAGTCAGGAAGAGCTGGATAACCTTGAAAAATCGCTTTGCGTGATCGCAGAGAACCTCCGTAAAGAAGAAGACATGCTCGCCGCTGAGCGCATTATTCAAGACATCAAAGAACGAACAAAAGAGGAAGAAAAGGAAGAAACAGACTGATTTTTTCCAGCCTCATGCAAGAGCAAAAGCGCCGAATCGGCGCTTTTGCTCTATCTATTGCTCAGGATCTTCGCTCCACATACCACATAGCAATAATGGCCGCGAGCGTCATCATGACCGAGGGCAGGATCGCCGAAATAATGGACGGCACACTATCCAATGCACTCATAAACGCAAAGAGATTGTTCAGGGCGTAATAGAAGATACCGATCATGATTCCGCAGAAAATCTTGATCGCCATACCGCCTGCTCGCGCATTTTGATAAGCAAAAGGCATCGAAAGCAGCAGCATGACTAAGATCGCCAGCGGGTAGAAGGCTTTAGACCAGAACGCCGTATCGAAGCGCTTATAAGTCTGGCCGTTCTCTTTCAGATATTCAATGTAATAGTGAAGTTCCTGCAGAGACATGTCCTCAGGCTTAATCATCAGCAGGCCGAAGATGTTGCCGTCTAAGCTCTTGCCCCAAACCATCGACTTCATGACTTTTCGTTCTACCCTCGCCTGGGTCTGCGCTCTGGACTCTTTAGGCAGCGTCGGTACGGTTTCTTCCACGACATCATGAAGCACCCAGCCGTCCTGCTCGGAATACGTACCGCTCTTAGCCGTCACAATCGACGTCAGATGATCGGGACGATCAAAGACGTAAATAACCCAGTCGTAAGCCGCCTCTCCGGGACGCAGCCTCTGAACGTTTACAAAACTGATTTTCTTCGGTTCGCCTGCTTCATTGCGCTGCACGTCGCGAACCCAGATGCCGGAGTCGAGCTCTTTGCCGGTAAAGGCTGAGCCGCTGATATCCAGTTTGAATTCCTTTGCCAGACGCTGAGCCGGAGGCGCAACCAAATTTCCGAGAAGATAAGCACAGATCACAAGGACGATACCCGGCATAAGGAGCATGCCGCAGAATCGCCACGGTCCGATGCCGGAGACGCGAAGGACCGTAAACTGACTCGTTGAAGCGAGCCGCGAGAGCGTAAAAATGGAGCCGAGCATCACGGCAATCGGCAGCACTTCATAGCATCGTGTCGGCAGAATCAGCGCCGTCAGCAGGAAAGCCTGCCCCATGGAATAAGATGTACCGATATTGCCGGACTGACCGATGAGGTCAAAGAAAGCAAACAAGGCAACCAGAGTCAGAAGAACAAAAAGAGAGTTCTTCATGATCTGGGCAAAGATCATTCGGGAGACGATTTTCATGGTGTCTCCTTCTTACGCTTAAACAACCCCGCCGCTGCTCTGAAAGGCTTCAGCAGCCAATAAATGAAAGCATCAAAACGCCCTTGATTTATCGTCATCAGGCGATAGAACAGGAAAGCGGTCAGAACTGCGACCGGAACATTCATGTACAAAGTCGCACTCAAAATGCCGACCTTTCCTTGCGTGATCCAGGTCTGGAAAATCGACAGCGCATTGAGATAAAGGATGAAGATCAGCACCGCTGCTGTCTGTCCGTAATATTTCATGGAGCGCGGATTGTTATAGGAAAGCGGAATGGCAAGCAGGGCCAAATTTAGCGCAACCAGCGGCCAGGATATTCTCCAAAACAGCTCAGACCTAGCACGATTGTCTGTTCTTTTGACCAGCTCCTCAATCGGCATCGCGTTTAGCTTTTTGTTCGCGCCGACTTCCGACGGAGAACTGTCCATTCTGACTTCGTATTCTCTAAAGTCGGACACTGAGGCTCCGAGCCCCGACGGCTTAGTGTCGTACTTGCGGCCGTCGTCTAAAACAATGTAGCGGTCACCGTTCGGTTTATTTTCTATATGACCGCGGTCGGAAACAAGCACGGAGCGGGAACCGTCTTTTTTGAGCTCCACCATCAGAAGCGTTTTGACTTTACCTTTTTCCTGATCGACCCCTTCTAAAAAGAAAACTTGACGACCGCTCTTTGCTTCAATAAATCGACCCGAAGAAAGTTTGCTGATGTCCTCTTTCTGAGCAAAACGATCGCGATAAGCCTGCACCTGCGCTCTAGACCAGGGAGAAACAGCAACCGAGCAAGCTGCGACAACGAGTATGACAGGCAGTGCAAAGCGCAAAACCGGCCGGATCCAGGATGTCAAACTCAAACCGCCCGCGGAAAACCAGACGAACATTTCGCTGTCGCGCCAATAGCGGTTCAGCGTCATGAAAACCGCTAAAAACAGGGCTAATGAGATAAGGGCCGGCAGATTAATCAAAGAAGTGTAAGCGACCACTTCCAAGATAGAGCCTGTGTCGTATCGGCCGCCTGCGGTTTGATTCAGAATTCGTACAAGCCCGATAGTAACGACAATCGAGAAGAGCACAGTGAATGCTCCTCCCGCGGTATTGGATAACTCGGATGTGAGTGCTTTACGATAAATCATTCCAGGCTTACACGACGATAAAAATCTGCACAGACGCAAATTTGAAACTTTAAGTGTAGCAAGTTTGAAAAACTGTGGATTTTTCTTTTTTACGTCTGAGCAGCCGACCGCAATGAAAAATTACAACCTGCCTTCTTCTGCTGCGTGACAAGCCAGCTCAGAGAAGGATCCGTGTGAATCAATCATTTGTCGAAGCGGCATTTCTTTGCGGCAGCGTTCGTTGGCAAGCGGACAGCGGGGATGGAACGGGCAGCCTGTGGGCGGTGAGAGCGGATTGGGCACTTCGCCCGAAATCGGCGTGCGTCTCCGATGGGTCTGGCTTAAATTCGGGATAGCATCCAAAAGCATCCGTGTATAAGGATGGCGCGGCTCGTTAAAGAGCGTCCGCTTATCTGCAAGTTCGACCAGGCGCCCCAAATACATCACGCCGACGCGATCGCTGATGTGATGGACAACCGAAAGGTTGTGAGAAATAAACAGATAAGTTAAGCCCACTTCTCTCTGCAGGTTCTGCATCAAATTCAGCACTTGGGCCTGCACGGAGACGTCCAGCGCGCTGGTCGGTTCATCACAGACGAGAAACTCCGGGTGAATCGCGATTGCGCGCGCTATGGAAATTCTCTGTCTCTGACCGCCGGAAAACTGGTGCGGATATTTGTCCTTGTCTTCTTTGGAAAGGTTGACAAGGTGAAGGACGGAATTCACGCGGTTTTCGATTTCTTTCGGATCTTTAATGATCTTCTGCGCGATGATCGGCTCGCAACAATGCGTCCGACTTTCCAGCGAGGATTGAGACTTGCGTAAGGATCCTGGAAAATCATCTGGATTTTGCCGCGCACGAGCTTCTCGTCCTTGCCGCGAGAGGCGTATAAATCTTTTCCGTCGACTTCGACCGTCCCGGACGTCGGTTTATCCAGCCCTACCAGCATTCGGGCAGTGGTGGACTTCCCGCACCCGGACTCCCCTACCAGTGCCAGAGTCTCGCCTCGGCGAATCTCAAAGGAAACACCATCGACGGCTTTAAGCAGCGTCCGAGGCTTTCTCTCGACCACTCGGGTGATCAAGGAAGGCGAGACATCAAAATATTTCTTTAGATCCTGCACCTTGACCAGGACGGACTGAGTGCACTTTACGTTATCGTTCATCATTGGGGCATATCCTCAGGCGCTCTGATAGTGAAAGGCTCTTGCGGGAACCGCATTTGTTTATTGCGGCGTCCCGCCTTCCAGCAGGCTACTAACTTATTGCCGCAAGGCTGAAGGCCGGGGCGCTCGCGAATGCACTTTTCTTCGGCCAAAGGGCAGCGGGGATGAAACGCGCATCCGGAAGGTACTTCACTCAAATGCGGCATGGCCCCTGGGATCTGCGACAAGCGATCCTGTTCATCACCGATTTTCGGAATAGATCCCATCAGACCGATTGTATAGGGATGTTCGGCATCATGAATCATTTCTTCCACAGGGCCGATTTCTGCCAGGCGTCCCGCATACATCACAGCCACGCGATCCGCTGTCTCGGCAATGACACCCATATCGTGCGTCACCAAAATAACTGCCGTACCGTTTTCTTCACAAAGCTTTTTAAGAAGTTCAATGATCTGAGCCTGTACCGATACATCGAGCGCCGTTGTGGGCTCATCAGCAATGATGAGTTTCGGATCTGCACTGAGCGCCAATGCAATAACCACACGCTGACGCATACCTCCGGAGAACTGATGAGGATAGTTGTCCATTCGCTTGTCTGCGGCCGGCACCCCGGTCGCTACCAAAAGACGAATGGCCCTTTCACGTGCCTCTTTCTCACTCAGATCGGAATGAATGCGGATCGTTTCGATTAACTGGTCCCCGATCGTAAAGAGAGGATTCAGACTGGTTAACGGATCCTGGAAAATCGCACCGATATTCTTGCCTCGGATCTTTTCCATTTCATCGTCCGACAAGTTATCAATACGCTTCCCTTCCAATAGGATCTCGCCGTGCGTGATATGGGCAGGTTTTCCGAGAAGACCGATGATGGAGTTCCCGACCATAGACTTACCGGCTCCGGACTCTCCGACCACGCCCAATATTTCTCCGGCCTTCAAGTTAAAAGAAACATCTTCTAATGCAATCAGAGTTCCTTTCCTTGTCGGAATTTCTACTTTGAGGTTCCGAACCTCTAAAAGCGGCTGATTATTCATAATCATCATTGAAGTTTCGGGTTAAGTGCGTCGCGCAGCCAGTCGCCCAGCATATTGACGGACAGCACAAAGAGAATAAGTGCAACACCGGGGAAAATCGTGATCCACCATTCGCCTGAGAATAAGAACTCATTACCGATGCGAATCAAGGTTCCCAAAGACGGCGTCGTCGGAGGAACACCGACACCCAAAAACGACAAGGTCGCTTCCGTAATAATCGCCAAGGCCACTTGGACTGTCGCAAGCACTAAGACCGGACCCAAAACGTTGGGCAGGATGTGCGTAAACATGATTCTTGTCGGACTCACACCGAAAAGTTTTGCGGCCTGAACATAATCGCGCTTCTTCTCACTCAACGTCGCACCTCTGACCGTACGGGCATAACGCACCCAGCCGGAAAGAGAGATTGCAAAGATAAGAACACCGTAGGCTGCCTGATCATGCATGCTCTCGGGCAGAATCACGCGAATAATGCCGTCAATCAGCAGAGCTAGAAGAATCGCTGGGAAACTCAGCATCACATCGCAAAAGCGCATGATGACTGCATCCGTAACTCCGCCCGCATATCCGGAAATCAAACCGAGAGACACACCCAGCGCGACAGAAATAAAGACTGAAGATAACCCGATCTCTAAGGAAACCCGAAGCCCGTACAAAATGGCTGAAAGCAGATCTCTTCCTTGATCGTCGGTTCCCAGCAAAAAATGCCACTTGCCTCCTTCCATCCAAGCCGGAGGCAAAAAGGCATCCGACAAGTCAAAAGAAGTCAGGTCAAAAGGATCGTAAGGTGCGATCCAGCTCGCAAAAAAAGCAGAGAGCAAGAGTCCGGCGCAAATGACAAAGCTGATGATCGCAGCCGGAGAGTGCAGAAACTTCCACATCAAGTCGCTTTCTAAAAAACGCTTGAATGCAGAAGGCTGCCCGCTGTTTTTAGTTAACACCGTCGCCTCCGCCGTTTAATTTTCGAAGCCTCTTTTCGGCTGTTGCCGCCATAACGCTGGCTGCCAGAGGAAGAATCTCGTCGTTAAAGTCAAAGTACGGATTATGCGCAGAAGCGCCGCCCTGACCAATTCGGATGTAAGCACCGGGAACCTTTTCCAGCATGAAGGCAAAATCTTCCCCGCCGGCCATTCTGGGATAGTTGCGATCCACATTTTCTTCACCGACAAACCCGGCGGCGACATCGGCCATAAAGGCTGCTTGTTCCGGCGTATTGATGCAGGGCGGATAAAAACGGCCGTAATCGGTTTCTGCCGTGCAGCCTAAGCCTGCGGCGATAGATGCACTGATCTCTCCGATTCTTTTTTCCACTAAATCCCTAACATCTGGAGAGAAAGTACGGGCGGTACCGACAATTTGACAGGAATCAGGACAAACGCTCTGCGCACGAGGGTCGCCTGCCTGAAGAGAGCAGCACGAAACCACCGCAGTCTCCAACGGATCAACTTCTCGAGACACAATCGTTTGGAGTGCCAAGATAATGTGTGCGGCTGCAATCACAGGGTCGTGATTTAAATTGGGACGAGATGCATGGCCGCCTTTGCCTTTCACGACGATTGTGAAAGCATCCGCAGCTGCCTGCATCGCGCCGTAATTCAAAGCGATTCGTCCCGGTTCAATCGCAGAAGAATTATGGAAGGCATAAATTTCCTGCATCGGAAAACGTTCAAAAAGCCCGTCTTCCATCATGTGCTTAGCACCGGACCATCCCTCTTCTCCGGGTTGGAAAACTAAAACAACTTTACCTCCGAAATTTCTCTCGCAAGCGAGTTTCTTAGCCGCACCCAATAATGCTGCCGCATGACCGTCGTGGCCGCAGGCATGCATTGCGCCTTCGACTTGAGATACGTGGTCATGATCGGACAATTCCTTTAAGGGCAGTGCATCTATATCCGCTCTCAGGCCGACGGAAGCCTCTCCTGGAAGCCTTCCGTAAATGACGCCTACCACGCCGTCACCTCCGATGCCTTCGTGAACTTCATCGACCCCGTACTTTCTCAGTAAATCAGCAATGATGCGGGAAGTTCTCGGCGTTATCAGGCCGATTTCGGGATGAATGTGAAAATCCTGACGAATACGACGCAGTTCTTCCTTCGTTTCTCCAAGGAAAAAAGGATCTGCAAAATTATCTAAGTTAACACTGTTCATTTTTATTCCTTGCTTGCTGCATCTGATTTCAGCCTCGGATCCACTGCCAAGTAGAGCAAGTCAACAATGAGGTTGATGACGACAAAAATTAGAGAAATTAGACAGAGGTAGGCTGCCATGACCGGAATATCTGCAAACTGAACCGCCTGTATAAACAGCAGACCCATACCCGGCCACTGGAAAACGGTTTCGGTCACGATCGAAAAGGCGATGATGCCTCCGATCTGGAGTCCCGTGATCGTAATCACCGGCAGCAGCGTATTTTTCAACGCATGTCTAAAGAAGATTTTTCGTTTCGGTACGCCCCTGGCCCGTGCAAAACGAATGTAATCCGTGCGCATGACTTCAAGCATTTCACTGCGTACCAATCGCATGACTAACGCAATTTGAAAGATTGCTAATGTCACGGCAGGAAGGATGATATGTTTCAGACCGTCGCCGGTAAGAAGACCGGTTGTCCACCAGCCGAACGCAACCGTCTCTCCTCGTCCGTAAGACGGCAGCCAGCCGAGCCAAACGGAGAAAACAAGGATCAGCAAAATACCGATAAAAAAGGTCGGCAGCGAGATCCCCACGAGTGAAAGTCCCATCCGCCAGCTTGCCCAGATCGAATTTTTCTTCAAAGCGACGAACACGCCCAGAGGAATCCCCATGAGCGTAGCCACCATGGCAGAGAAAAATGCGAGCTCGAGCGTAGCCGGCATTTTTTCCTTAAATAAGTCAACCACCGGTGTACCTTGGCGTAATGACATTCCAAAGTCACCGTGGAGAGTATTAGCAATAAACGCTCCGAACTGTTTCCAAATAGGCTGATCCAGCCCCAGCTCATGCGTGAGCGCAAGCCGATCAGCCTCAGTGGCTTCCTGGCCCAGCATTTGCGTCACAGGGTCACCTACGAATTGGAACAACAGAAATGCAATCATGGTCACGATTAACATGACCAATATTGCCTGGAGCAGACGTTTTATAACAAACGAGAACATCTGTCGGCATCCTTTCGGGAGTCGAATGGCCGAGAAAGGTAATTCTCGGCCATGTAGAGAATTACTTCACGATTACTTTATCGAGCTCCAAGCGGTCGTCCATACGTAAGGGAGCTTCTATATTTTTCTTCAGAGCCCAATTAATAACTTGAGTGTGAAGAGGAAGCACATAGATGTTCTTATTGACGCGAAGCAGTGCCTGTTCAATCAGTTCATTGCGTTTGTCAAAGTTTTCCTCTTGCTTGATTTTTTCAATCAAAGCATCCAGCTCAGGATCTGAAACTCGGCCGATATTCGAGAGGCCATTGCCTTTTTTAACGTCCACTGTTTCGACGAGAGACTGAAGCGGGAATAAAGCATCCTGAGTAGAAGCACCCCAGCCGACCATTCCGACAGAGGAGTCATAGCGCAGAACTTTCGGGAAATAATTTGCGCGTGGGATTGCGTTTACCTTTACCTTCACGCCGATTTTTGCCCACATTCCGGCCAGAGCCTTACCGATGGCCTCATCGTTGATATAGCGGTTATTCGGGCAGTCAAGGGTGAATTCAAAACCGTTGGGATAGCCGGCTTCGGCAAGGAGCTTTTTAGCTGCCTGAGGATCATACGGAAGGCGTTCGGCTGCTTTAGCACTCCAACCGTTCGTCTCGGAGGAAATAATTGATCCGTTCGGGAGTGAAAAGCCTCTCATCACCGCACGCTGGAGCGTTTTAATGTCAATGGCCTGGTACAAAGCCTGACGAACGCGGATGTCTTTAAACGGGTTTTTATCCGTTTTCTTGCCGCCAACGAAGACGTAAGGAGATTCATCGCGCATCTGGTCCAAAGAGATCATAAGCACTCGCAGTTCAGGGCCGGACTGAAGCTTGACCTTAGGATTGTTCTTCAGACGCTGAATATCTTGCGTTGCGGGGTCAGGGACAAAGTCCACTTCTCCGGACAACAAGGCAGCCATGCGCGTCGCCGCCGATTTAATCGGGGTATAGATGCCTTCTGTGACATTTCCGACTTTATTGGCTTTATTCCACCAATCAGGATTTTCAACAAAAACTGTTTTGATATCGACTTCACGAGACTGAAGTTTGAAAGGGCCGGTGCCGTTTGCGTGTTTTGCTGCGTAGGCTTCTTCCTTGGCAACAAAATTCTGCGGCGCAGCTGCACCATGCTTTTCAGCCCAGGCTTTATTCAAAATTCTGAGGTAGGCAAGCTGATTGAGAAGTACGGGAGAATGATTAATAGTTCTGATCAAAACATCGCCGTTAGGCAGTGCCTCGGCGCCGAGAATACCTGCGGTAAATGTTTTGAACTGAGAAATCGGATGGAGGGCTCGATTGATCGAGAAGGCGACGTCTTCAGCCGTCAGAGGTTCTTCCTCTGAAATTTCACACCTTTGCGCAGCTTGAAAACAAAACCTTCCGGGACGGAAGTCCAGCTTTCAGCCAGGCATGGCTGTACTTTTCCTTTATTGAGATTTAATAATGCTTCGTAGACATATGAATTAGCGGTATTGTTAAATGCTTCGTTTTGCGCGTGGGGATCAAAAGTTAATATGTCCCCCTGGCTAGCCCATTTGAAAGTAGCGGCGTAAGCACCGGAAGAAATGCCGATCCCCATTGCGGCACAAGTCATTGCAATTGCTACAAGTCGTCTCATGGTAAATCTCCTATGAAAAGTAGAGAACAATAGAAAATTTATATCATGAGGCAGGCGCAAAAACCGCTTTAAAGAAATAAATTTAAGGGTATTTTCCAGCGCCGGAAAAAACAAAACCTCTTGAACGGTTAAGTCCAAGAGGTTTGTTTTTTATGGAGAGCCCGGAGACTACCTACTTTCGCAAGAAATACAACTCACTATCA